>Ga0209960_1000300_pt1 | contig 121953 bp, 133 predicted proteins | sample ThiBiot_500_plan_2_FD_183947 | JGI IMG/M metagenome (GOLD analysis project Ga0209960, IMG submission 183947) | Wastewater bioreactor microbial communities from Cape Town, South Africa - Thiocy_expt_500_plan (SPAdes) | ecosystem: Engineered > Bioreactor > Thiocyanate-remediating >... | reverse complement strand
TGAGGCGCTGGTGCGACGATGGTCAAACGCCAGGCTCGTCGAACTCATGAATCAGATACGAAAGCCAAGTCCGGCGCTACTCGATCAGATGGGTGTGCCGGCATGAAAACGTGGGGAAACCTCAGGGACGGAGGAAGTTAAATGCCCTTTTGCCCAGTGTCCGGGCGCTTCGGCCTTCCAGGACGGCGCAAGCTCACCGGGCGGCCGAGCGTCTTTTCCGCCATGGCCTGGAAGCGTTTGCTCCCAAAGGCGCGTTCCAGCAAAGCATGGGGTCAGGTCTAGCATCGTAGCATTCGCTGGAGTAGGCTCCGCGGCATGGCTCGACCCGTTCGCCTTGAATTTGGTGGTGCGCTCTATCACGTGACGGCACGTGGTGATCGCCGGGAGGCGATCTATGAGGATGACGTGGATCGTGCGCAGTTTCTTGAGGTGCTCGGCCAGGTGGTCGGGCAGTTCAATTGGTGTTGCCATGCGTACTGCCTGATGGGCAATCACTATCATCTGGTGATCGCGACGCCGGATGGCAATTTGTCGAAAGGGATGCGCCAACTCAATGGCGTGTTCACGCAATGGAGCAATCGCCGTCACCACCGCACGGGCCACCTGTTCCAAGGGCGCTACAAGGCGATCCTGGTCGATGCCGACAGCTATCTACTGGAGTTGACCCGTTACGTGGTGTTGAATCCGGTGCGTGCGCACATGGTGGACTCGCCCGCAAAGTGGCCGTGGAGCAGCTATCAAGCCATTACGGGGGAGGTGGGCGCGCCAGCTTGGCTGGAGACTGATGGGCTTCTTGCGCAGTTTGGAACACGCCGTGCCCGGGCCGTGGCGGCGTACGAGAAGTTCGTGCACGAGGGGATGGAAGGCGAGTCGATCTGGAAGCATCTGAACCGCCAGGTGTTCCTCGGTGACGATGCTTTTGTCGCTGGCGCACACCAACGAGCCGGGCAGCGGTCGGATGACATCAATATTCCGCGTGCTCAGCGGCGGCCGCCAGCACCGCCATTGAAGGCGATTGCGAAAGCCCACCCGGACCGTGATAGCGCCATGCGGGCGGCGTGGGCGACCGGTGAATACAGCTATACGCAGATTGCCGCCTACTTCGGCGTTCACTTCACTACGGTTGGGCGAATCGTCCGCCAAGCCGTTTGATGTCCGAATGCAATGATGCTGGATCTGACCCTTGGGGTGCGTGCCGAATTCGAAACGAAGGTCTGGCCATATGACAGGCCTCAAGCTAACAAATGCTACGATGCTAGACCTGACCCCTTGCTCGCACGCGGTGAGCGAAGCGACGAAACCTGGGCCAGAGGGGGCGGCGCTTGCTTGAGAGCGTCGTCCTTGCGGACGCGAGGATCCAGCGTCTTCAGGCTATTGAGCACAAAGACGCTGGATGACCGGACATTCGCCTGTTGAAAGGCACCTCCTGCCTTCGCGGGAATGACGGGAAAGAGGGCGAAGCATGGAACAGCCCCGGGGTCAGCGTGTGCTTCCAGGTGAGCCTCGGTTCGGGCTGCCGTCCGGCCTCAGTCGTGATCCGGTACCAACGCCAGCTGATACCCCAGCGCCTTGGTCATCGTGTTGGCCAGACTCGGGTTGCCTTCGCCCGACAACGCCTTGTAAAGACCCGCGTGGGTCATGCCGGTCGCTTCGGCCGGCTGGCTCATGTTCGGAGCACGCGCCACCGTCCCCAAGACCTTGAGCATGAATGCTGCATCGTTGGGTGCTTCCTCTGCGCAAGCTTCGAGATAGGCCGCGATGTCGGCCTCGTTCCTCACGACAAGTACCGGACCACGCTGGATGAAATACACGCGATAGCCGGGTCCGTGACGATCCGCAATTCGATGATCCTAACTTTGCTCGTCATTCCGGCGAAAGCTGGAATCCAGGGTATTCAGTTGCCGAGACGCTGGATCCCAGCTTTCGCTGGGACGACGGCTTTTCAGACCTTCCTAACTCCCCACACTCCGCCGAAAACTCAAACTCACAAACCCCGGCGACCGCCGCCGACGCCGCTCGATCTCCTCCAGCGGTTCGACCGAACGCGGCCCATCGTATTTCTCCCGCGTCTCGTCGAAGCCGCGCCCGAACAGATCCGTCGCCTCCGCCCGCACGCGCCAGTGCGTCCCCAACTCCCTTTCGACGAACACCGTCCAGCCCATCCGCTCCGACTCGCGCTTGATCTCGTCGTAGCGGTATTCGGTCTTGCGTTCGGCGATGTGCTCCAGTTCGATGCCCCAGTGGGTGCGCAGGGTGGGGAGGTCCTGGGTGAGTTCGATGCTGCCTTCGACGGGCTTCTCTTCGGAGATGGGGCGGGGGCGGCCGGTGGTGGGGTCGGTGACGTGGCTGCGGCGCCACTGCATCGACGAGGTGAGGCGGCCGCCGTGGAAGCCGATACCGTCGAGCGGCAGCGAGATGTCCAGGGCCAGGGTGTCGCGGCGGCCGGCGCCGATGTTGCCGGGGGCGTCGAAGATGTCGTCGTCGGTGATCACCAGCACGCGGTCGACCACGTCGCTGATGCGCTCGTGGGTCCAGCTTGCGGTGAAGGCGGCGTCGCGCCACAGCTGGTGCTCCCAGGTGAGGGCGCTGCGCCAGGTGCGGTCGGGTTTGAGTTCGGCGTTGCCGGCGCTGATGCGGTCGTTTTCCAGCGAGGCGGAGGCGACGAAGTCCTCGAAGTCGAGCTGGCCGACTTCGCGCGAGAGCGCGAGGCGTAGCTGGTCGTTGGCGTCGACATCCCATTGCACGGAAAGCCGCGGTTTGGGGTAGGTGAAGTGGCGCTGGCGCGGCGAGTCGCCGGTTTGCGCGATGGTGGATTGCTCCAGCCGCAGGCCGGCGTCGAGCATCCAGCCGGGCGCGGGTTTCCAGGTGGCGCCCGCGGCGGCTTCGCTGCGGCGCTCGGCGATCTGCACGTCGGAGCCGGGCAGGGCGATGGCGACGCCGTCCTGCTGCAGGCGGGTGGTGCTGCGCAGGGTGTTGCGTGCGCCTTCGAACGAGCCGTTGAGGGTGAGCACATCGGACCAGGCGTGGGTGAGGTCGATGCGGCCGATGCTTTCGCCGGTGCGGGTGTGCTCGTCGAAGGTTTCGTCCTCATCGTCGTCGTGCGAACGCTCGCGATCGTCCAGCCAGGCCTGGTGGCGGGTGGCCATCAGTTCCAGCCGCGTGCGTTCGCCGAACTTGCGCACGTAGCGCGCGCCGGCTTCGGCTTCGTTGGTGTCCTCGTCTTCGTGCACGCGTTCGCTGCCTTCGGCCGGGGCCAGGGCATCGAGGCGGGTATCGGTGCGCGCGCGTTCGCCGCGGGCGGCAAGGTTGAGGCTGAGCTGGCCGCCGGCCAGCGGCTGGCGCCAGCTGGCGCTGGCTTCGCCTTTTTTCTTGATGGTGCGGGTGTCCCAGCGTTCGCGCTGCTGCAGTGTGCCGTCGGGCGCGAGCGTATCGATGTGGCCGCGGCCGGTGTCGTCGTCCAGTTCCGGGTCGAGTTTCGCGGCCAGCTCCAGCGCATGGCCGTCCCAACGCCGGCCGTATTCCCATTGGCCCTTCGGCGCCATCCAGCCGTCGGCGGCGGCGAGCACGCCTGCCTCGATGGCGGACTGGCTGGTGGCCTCGTGCCGGCGCACCACGTTGGCCAGCAGGGCGTAGCCGGCCATGTCGATGCCGGGCACGCCGCCACGGATCAGCTCGATGCGTTCCACCGCGCTGGCCGGGATGCGCTTGAGCAGGGTCTTGGTGTCCTCGTGCTTGCTGGTGGGGCGCGCGCCGTCGATCAGCACGTTGCCGCGGGCGCCCGCGTAGCCGCGCACGTCCTCGTCGGCATCCACGGTAACGAAGCCGGGCAGGCGCGAGAGCATGTCCCACGCGTTGGCCGGCGCATTGTCGGCGAAGTCGGCGGGTGAGTAGATGGTGACGTCGCCGCTGCGCGCGGCGGACGGCGGTTGCGCTTGCGCACCGATGGTGATCGACAGCCCGGCGATGGCGGCCAGGACGAACCAGCTTGCACGCGAAGCGATGGACATGGAGACTTCAATCCGCAGGAGTTCTCCGCAGTCTGTGCCCTCGTTGCTGACATCCGCGCCACGCCCGGTGTCAGCTTGTTGTCAGCGCGGTTGTCGCAGGATCGGCCCATGAACATGCATCTGATCCGCCGCATCGCCATCCCCTGCTCGCTCGCCGCGGTGTTGCTGGCCGCGTTCGCGTTGGGCCTTTCGCCGCGCGCGCAGGCCGGCAGCCATGACGACCACGTCGAAGCCCGTGCGTTGCTGCAGCGGGGCGAAATCCTGCCGCTCAGCCGCATCCTCGCCATCGTGCAGCAGCGCGTGCCCGGCGACGTGGTGGAGGTGGAGCTGGAACACGGCAAGCACCACGGCTGGGAGTACGAAGTGAAAGTGCTCACCGCGCAGGGTCGCGTGCGCGAGGTGAAACTCAACGCGCGCACCGGCGAAGTGCGCAAGGTCGAGGACGACTGATGCGCTGCCTCGTCGTCGAGGACAACCCCGATATCCAGGCCGATCTTGCCCGCGCGCTGGAAGCGGCCGGGTTCACCGTGGACGTCAGTGGCGACGGCGAAAGCGCCTGGTATCGCGGCGACGTGGAGGACTACGACGCGGCCGTGCTCGACCTCGGCCTGCCACGGCTTGACGGCCTGTCGGTGCTGCGCCGCTGGCGTGCGGCGGGGCGCGCGTTTCCGGTGATCGTGGTCTCCGCGCGCGGCGACTGGACCGAGAAGGTGGAGGGCATCGAGGCCGGCGCCGACGACTACATGGCCAAGCCGTTCGAGATGGGCGAGCTGATCGCGCGCGTGCGGGCGCTGATCCGGCGCGGCTCGGGGCGGCTGTCCAACGTGGTCGCCATCGGCCGCCTGCGGCTGGACACCGCGCGGATGAGCGCCTCGTTCGATGGCGCGCCGGCGCGGCTGTCGCCGCTGGAGTTCCGCCTGCTGGATTACCTCTCGCACCAAGACGGCCGCGCCGTCTCCGCCGGCGAGCTGGCCGACCATCTCTACGGCGCGGCCGAGGACGGCGACACCAATGCGATCGAGGCGATCGTGGCGCGGCTGCGGCGCAAGTTCGGCGCCGACATCATCGTCACCCGCCGCGGCTTCGGCTACCTGCTGGAAACCACCACGTGATCACCCGCTCGCTGCACTGGCGGCTGCTGGTGGGCGCCATGGCGGCGATCCTGCTGGCGCTGGCAGTGGCATGGCTGTTCATGACGCTGCTGTTCGAGCATCACCTGGAGCGGCGATTGCAGGCCGAGATGACGCGCGACGGCCTGCGCCTGGTGGCCGGCCTGGCGATCGGGCCGGACGGTGCGCCGCAGATCGAGCGGCCGCCGGTGGATTCGCGGCTGGAAACGCCGGCCGGCGGCTATTACTGGGAAGTGTCGACCGCGTCCGGCGCGCTGCGTTCGCGCTCGCTGTGGGATGCGGACCTGCGTCGCTCCGCCGCCGCGCCCAGCGATCACTGGCGCCTGCAGCGCGCGGCCGGACCATACGGCCAAGAGGTGTCGATCCTCGAACGCCGGGTGGAGCTGGGCGACGGACGGCTGGCCCTGGTGCAACTGGCGCTGGACGCCGCGCCGCTGGCCAGCGCGCGCGCCGAGTTCGGCCGCGAGCTGGGAGCGTTTCTGGCGGTGCTGTGGCTGGTGCTCTCCGCCGCCGCATGGCTGCAGGTGCGTCTGGGCCTGCGCCCGCTGGGGCGCGTGCGCAGCGAACTGGCGGCACTGCGCGAGAGCGCCAGCGCGCGCTTGCCGGAATCGCACCTGCGCGAGGTGCAGCCGCTGGTCGATTCGATCAACGCGCTGGCCGATGCGCGCGAGCGCGACCTGGCCGTGGCGCGCCAGCGCGCGGCGGATCTGGCGCACGGCCTGAAGACGCCGCTGGCGGCAATGGCCGCGCAAAGCCGGCGCGCGCGCGAGGCCGGCGCGCAGCAGGCGGCCGAAGGGCTGGATCGCGCCATCGCGGCGATCCGTCGCGCGATCGAGGCCGAGTTGGCGCGCGCGCGCATCGCCGTGATCCGTCGCCAGCCCGGCGGTAGCGCCGCGGTGCGCGACACGGTGGAGCGCCTGCTCACCGTGCTGGAACAGACCGACCGCGGCGGCGAACTGGCCTTCACCCTGGACATCCCCGCCGGCCTGCAACTGGCGCTGCAGCCGGACGACCTCTCCGAGATCCTCGGCGCGGTGCTGGAAAACGCCGTGCGCTACGCGCGCCGCCAGGTGCGCGTCAGCGCAACCGCCGGACCGCAGTGGGCGCGCGTGAGCATCGAGGACGACGGCCCCGGCATCGCCGCCGAACATGCGCGCGATGCGCTGGCGCGCGGCGGCCGGTTGGACGAGGCGAACGAAGGCAGCGGGCTGGGCCTGGCGATCGCCCGCGAACTGACCGAGGCCACCGGCGGCACGATCACGATGTCGCGCGCCGCGCTGGGCGGATTGAAGGTGGAGTTCTGCTGGGGGCCGAGCGGGGATTGAGGCGCCGTACACGGGCTTCGACTTCGCCGCTGCGCGGCTACGCTCAGCCCGAACGGGGGCGATTTCCGATTCCCTCGGAAATCAAGACAACGCGGCGGTATGGATTGACGCCTGCATGCGCTCCTTACCATTGATGCCTGAAACCGATCACGCTGAGCGTGGTTCGCGCCAGCGAACCAAGTCGAAGCGCCGCCCGAACCCCACTACCGCCATATTCAATGCCCGCGCCCGTGGAAATTGCCGGTACCCGCGCCGACCGAGATGCTGATGCCGCCGCCGGGATCGTCGCAGCTGCCGAAGGCCTTGGTGACGTTCACCGTGCCGGTCTGGTAGTTGCCGCTGAAGCGGCTGCCGCCGACCACGCCCATGCCCACGCTGCCGTGGACTTGCGGCTGGTTGTAGGTGGAGTCGTCGCACTCGGGCCGCTGGTCGCGGGCGACCTCGGTGTCGCCCATGCGCCCGCTGGTGTCGCCGTAATAGACGCCCGGCGGGTCACGCCGCTGGTTGATGGTCGCGCTGCCTGCCGTGGCCGTGCTGGCGGCGTGCGCGGCGCCGGTCGCGGTGGCCGCCGCATCGTGCGCGGGCGCTGCCACCGAGCTGGCGGCCGGCAGTTCACCGGGCGGCAGTTTCAGGTTCAGCGGCTGGGTGGTGCTCTGCGCCCATGCCGGCGCGGCCAGCAGGGTGGCCAGCAAGGCGGGGAGGAGGCGGGGGACGTTCATGCGGACTCCGGGGTGATCACGTATTCAACGCGCGAGGCGGCGTTGGCGTGTACATCCCTGTTGGAACAGCAGCGCATCGACAAGTTCCGGGCGTAGGGCGGGCACTGCCCGCCATCGTCATATCCCGGAACGGTGGGTCGGCGGGCATTGCCCGCCCTGCGATCGGCCTCGTTTCCTGCGATTGCTCAGCCGGTGGTTTCGATCCGCTCGACGCGGCGCAAACCGCGCGGCAGCAGGCCGCCGCGGGTAGCGCGGTTGCCGCCGTACTCGACCAGGTCGGCCCACTTCAGGGTGAGCTTGCGCGCGCCGGCGTACAGGGTGACCTCGCCCTTGCCTTCGGCGACGACCGCCACGCCGGCCACGCGCTCGCCCTCGGCCAGCTGCTTCTTGGGAATCTCGATCAGCTTGTTGCCCTTGCCCTTGTCCAGTTCCGGCAGTTCGGCCACCGAGAACATCAAGAGATGCCCTTCGCTGGTGACCACCACGATGCGGTCGCGGGCCGGATCGGCGCTGACCTGCGGCGCCAGCACTTTGGCGCCGTCGCTGAGCGAGATGATCTGCTTGCCGGCCTTGTTGCGGCCGGTGAGCGATTCAAAACGGTTGACGAAGCCGTAGCCGAAGTCGGTGGCGAGGATCAGCCGCGTATCGTTGTCGCCGGCGACCACCGCGTCGAAGCTCGCGCCCGCGGCCGGGCTGAAGCGGCCGGTCAGCGGCTCGCCATTGCCGCGCGCCGAGGGCAGGGTGTGCGCCGGCGTGGAGTAGGCGCGGCCGGTGGAGTCGATGAACGCGACCTGCTGCGTGGTGCGCGCCTTCACGGCGGCGAGCAGGCCGTCGCCCTCACGGTAGTTCAGTGCCTCGGCGTCGATGTCGTGGCCCTTGGCGGCGCGCGCCCAGCCCTTCTGCGAGAGCACCACGGTGACCGGTTCGCTGGCTACCAGCGCGCTCTCGTCCAGCGCATGCGCCACCTCGCGCTCGACCAGCGGCGAGCGGCGTGCGTCGCCGAACTTCTCGGCATCGGCGCGCAGTTCGTCCTTGATCAGTCCCTTCAGCTTGGCCGGCGATTTCAGCAGTACGTTGATGCGCGCGCGCTCCTCCTCGAGCTGGTCGCGCTCGGTGTTGATCTTCATTTCCTCCAGCCGTGCCAGCTGGCGCAGGCGGGTTTCGAGGATGTAGTCGGTCTGCTCCTCGCTGAGCCTGAAGCGCGCCATCAGCACCGGCTTGGGCTCGTCCTCGCTGCGCACGATGCGGATGACTTCGTCGAGGTTGAGGTAGGCGGTGTGCAGGCCTTCGAGCAGGTGCAGGCGGCGGTCGACCTTGGCCAGGCGATGTTCCAGGCGCCGGGTGACGGTGCTGGTGCGGAAGCTCAGCCACTCGGTGAGGATGCGCTTGAGGTCCTTCACCTGCGGCCGGCCGTCCAGGCCGATCATGTTGAGGTTGACGCGGAAGCTCTTCTCCATGTCCGTCGTGGCGAACAGGTGCTGCATGGTCTCGTCCGCGTCGACGCGGTTCGAGCGCGGCACGATCACCAGCCGGATCGGATTCTCGTGGTCGGACTCGTCGCGCAGGTCCTCGATCATCGGCAGCTTCTTCGCGCGCATCTGCGCGGCGATCTGTTCGAGGATCTTCGACGGGCTGACCTGGTGCGGCAGCGCGGTGATCACGATGTTGCCCTCTTCGCGCTGGTACACCGCGCGGGCGCGCACCGAACCGCCGCCGGTCTGGTACATCGCCAGCAGGTCGGCGCGCGGGGTGATGATCTCCGCCTCGGTCGGGTAGTCCGGCCCGCGCACGTGCTCGCACAGGTCGGCGACGCTGGCGTCCGGATCGTCCAGCAGGCGGATGCACGCGGTGGCCAGCTCGCGCAGGTTGTGCGGCGGGATGTCGGTGGCCATGCCCACGGCGATGCCCATCGAGCCGTTCAGCAGCACGTGCGGCACGCGCGCCGGCAGCCAGCTCGGCTCGTCCATGGTGCCGTCGAAGTTCGGCACCCAGTCCACCGTCCCCTGGGCCAGCTCGCCGAGCAACGCCTCGGCGATCGGGCTGAGCTTGGATTCGGTGTAGCGCATCGCGGCGAAGCTCTTCGGGTCGTCCGGCGAGCCGAAGTTGCCCTGGCCGTCGACCAGCGGGTAGCGGTACGAGAACGGCTGCGCCATCAGCACCATCGCCTCGTAGCACGACGAATCGCCGTGCGGATGGAACTTGCCGATCACGTCACCGATGGTGCGCGCCGATTTCTTCGGCTTCGCGGTGGCGGCCAGGCCCAGCTCGCTCATCGCGTAGATGATGCGCCGCTGCACCGGCTTCAGGCCGTCGCCGACGAACGGCAGGGCGCGGTCCAGCACCACGTACATCGAGTAGTCGAGATAGGCCCGCTCGGCGTATTCCTTCAGCGGGATCTGTTCGTAATTGGCTTGCAGGTTCATGGAGTTGGATCAATCAGGTAGCGCGCAGGCTGCGCGGATAGCCGGACGATGGTGCCAGAAAGCCGGTGCCTGCGGGTACCTTTCAGTGATCGATGCCGTTGTCTTCGAGCGGGTGCCTGAACTTCACACCGAGCTCCGCGGCGATGGCGTAATTCGCATCGCAATAGAGGTTCCTGCTTTGGAACTGGTCGACACGCTGGAAATAAACAGGCGGTGATCCCGGTACACCATCCGTATTGTGCGCAACACGATAGATCGAGAATGTCATGCGCGCTTTGTCGGCATAGGACGTCCCCAACGCGCGATCAGCCGTAATGACGGTGACGGAACCCTCCGGGTTGCGCAGCAAGACCATGTCGCGCAGCCAGCAATCCGCCCCCTCGATGGTGTCGAAGGCCACGTATTCGGGAATCTTCTTGTTGAAGAACGGCACGACATTCCACATCGACTTCTCCTGCACCGTCCCATCCGTTTCGCCGGCCTCAACATGATCTTGCATGTAGAACGTGATGTGCTCGAAATCATGTGCGTTGAAGTTGCTTCGGTGGGCATTGAAAACCAGATCTTTCCGGCCATCGCCATCGATGTCGATCGCGTTGGGTCCGTTGGCGATGTCGATGACCTGCAGGTGGCTGAAATTTCGGCCGTGCGATGGCTGCACCGGCGTTTGTGCCCACAAGGCAAGCGGACACACCAGTGCGAATGCAACGATCCCTGCGGACTTCATCACGGCGATGGCCTCAATTTCGTTGAGCGGAGATGCCGAGCTTTCGCAACTGCACCTGCACGCTGTCCGGCCCGGCCAAGTGTGCCGCGCCGACGGCGATGAAGACTGTACCGGGCTGCTGCAGCATGGCGGCGATCTTGGTCGCCCACACTTGGTTGCGCTGCACCAGCAGCCGTTGGTAGAGCTTCGGCTCGTGCAGGCGCATGTCGTCGTTGCCGATGCGCGCGATGGCGTCCACGTCGCCGGCCTTCCAGGCGTCGATCAGTTCGGTGAGCCGGAACGTGCCCTTGTCCGCGTCGCGCATGGTCGAGCGCAGCAGGGCCAGCTCGATCATGCGCGGCATGTCGGCGAGAAAGCGGACCTGCTGTTCGGCGGTTTCCAGCCCCAGCACCGGCTTGCCGGCAGCGCTCATCTGCGCCTTCAGCTGCTTGTCCACGCCATGCTCCGGGTCGAGCCCGGCCTTCAGCAGCGGCGTCACCGCCAGCGTCAGCGCGGCCAGCCACGGGCGCATCACGTTCAGCGTCTGCATGCCGCCGGGCACGCCGAGCTTGTTCGCCAGCAGGTCCAGCCGATGCGCCTCCGACTGGCTGAGCTGGCTGGACAACGGGTGCGTCGCATCCATCCCGTAGCGCAGCACCAGCGCCGTCATGTTCGCCGGGTCGTCGTCGGTCAGTTCGATGTACAACGTGCGGCTGTCCGCCAACGCCCGGTCCAGTTCGGGCGAATGCCAGCTGGCGTCGCTCGGCATCAGGTGCACCGTGCCGAACAGGTAGATCGTGGTGTCGGCATCCTTGACCACCCACAGCGCGGGATGGGCGATGACTGCCGCGGGCAGCAACAGGAGCAGGCAGAGGGAGATGCGGGCGAGCAGGTGTTTCATGCCTGCGAGTGTTGCGGCAAGCGCGTGGCGGTTCAATCCGGTATCCCGGATTGTCTGCGATCGTCCATGCCGATCAGTCGCCCGAACGCCAGCGCGGCGGTTCGCCCTTCAGCCAGCACACGGCGATCAGGCCGAGGGTAAGCAATGCCAGGCTGAGCGCGAACATGACCGGATCGGCCGCTGGCGGCAGCAAACGAAAGACGAGCGCAACACAGCCCGCATAGACGGCGAGGCAAACCCAGCCCTGCCACCGAGCCGGCAGGCCCCAACCCCAGCCGTACCGTTTGGCGGGAAACCAATACTTGTTCCGGCTATTCATTTCGGCTCCCCTGGGAGAGTGCGTGGCGTTTGAATTTGAATGAAGCCGACCTCGTTTGACCTACAGGCCGAGCAGCCCACACGTCCAGTAAACACCAATGCCCATTTGCACGGCAAAGGCGGTGAAGCGGGCGTTGACGGCGATGACGCTGGTCGAAGCCAGGTGGATGCCGGATTGGATGACCCTCGCGCCCAGCAGCCAGGGGGCCAGCGCATCCGTGACCTCGGTCCGATCCGTGACCAGCGCGACCAGCAACAGCCCGCCGAAGACGGGCAGGCTTTCGATGCAGTTCGCGTGTGCCCGGGCGAGCCGCTGCATGAACGGCGAAAGGCCCGCGTTGTCGGGCGCGAACCCGTTCGAGCGGACGCGGCCGGTGACGACGAGGTAGCTGCGCAGCACCTCCATCACTACCAGCAGCAGTAATGTCCAGGCGAGGAACAGCGTGAGTACCAGAGCTGAGGTGGTCATGGTGCCGCCTGCGATTTGCGTGGAGTGGGTGGGATGGGTGGTAGCCGCCGGCTAGGTCGGGGCTCGTTTGGATTACAGCCAATTCATTTCTTCCGCCCCTTGTTCGCGTCCCTAATATGCTCTTGTTTTGGCAGCCGCCATTGCGTGGGCGGTCAATGCGATTCAGTGGGGCCCCGCGCTGGAGGTGGCAACGAATCCGGACGGAGCGAAGCTGTCTTCAATCCCGTCATGCCGTCGGGCGTGGATGCTTTCGCGGAGTTTCGGGTTCGATGGGTGCGCGCGCAAAGCCGCCTGAGCAGGGTCAGGATCACCAGTTCGACGAGCGCGAAACCGAACCCTGCCAGCGCCGCGATGCCCTTGATCTTCCCCTGCTGTTCCTGCGTGGGGAACAGCTCCAGCGACCCATGGATGAAATAGGCGACATCGAGTAGCAGCAGGAGCGCGAACACAAGCCCCAGAAGCGACAGCATGCCGGCCTGGAGACGGGTGCCCCCGGTTTTCCGCATGACCCTTCCATCCGTTCCCTGGTGCACATGAAAGCCCTCAGGCATCCCCTGGATATTCGGCACGGCGCGGCGGCAATGACTTGAGCCCGCGCGCGCGTCAGCGCGGCACGCGGTAGCCGCCGGGCACGCCGTGCGGGCTCAGGGTGATCTGCCACAGCTGGTCGCGGCGGCTGCGGAAGACCGCGGCGGAGACGGCGAGGTAGTAGCGCCACATGCGCCGGAAGCGTTCGTCGTAGGTTTCCGGCAGGGTGGGCCAGGCGGATTCGACGTTGGCGCGCCAGGCGGTGAGGGTGCGGTCGTAGTCGGCGCCGAAGTTGTGCCAGTCCTCGACCACGAACAGGTCTTCCAGCGCGGCCGCGACCTGGCTGGCGGCGGGGATCATCGAGTTGGGGAAGATGTATTTCTCGATCCACGGATCGGTCTGCGCCGGCGCGCCGTTGCTGCCGATGCAGTGGAGCAGCGACAGGCCGCCCTCCTTCAGGCAGCGGCGCACGGTTTCGAAATAGCTGCGGTAGTTCTTGCCGCCGACGTGCTCGAACATGCCGATCGAATACACCGCGTCGAACGGCTCGTCGACCTCGCGGTAATCCTGCAGGCGGATCTCGATCGGCAGGCCGGCGCAGAGTTCCCGCGCGTAGTCGGCCTGCTGTTGCGAGACGGTGATGCCGACGCCTTCGACGCCGTAGTGCTCGGCGGCATACTTCAACGCCTCGCCCCAGCCGCAGCCGATGTCGAGTACGCGCTGGCCGGTCTTCAACTGCAGCTTGCGGCAGACCAGGTCGAGCTTGGCCTCCTGCGCGTCGTCGAGGTTGTCGGCCTTGGCCCAGTAGCCGCACGAGTACACCAGGCGCTTGCCAAGCATGGCCTGGAACAGGTCGTTGCCGAGGTCGTAGTGGGCCTTGCCGATCTCGAACGCGCGCTCGCCGCGCTGCAGGTTGATGAAGCGCGCCTTGAGGTGGGCGAGCACGGTGTCGAGGGTCTTCAGGCCCTGGTCGATGCCCGCACTGAGCAGGCGGGTGCACAGGCCGGGCAGGTCGGCGGCGTCCCACCAGCCGTCCATGTAGGCCTCGCCCAGGCCCAGCGAACCGTGGGCAAACACGCGGGCGTAGAGGCGTTCGTCGTGTACCTGCAGGTCGGTCGCGTCGTGGCCGTTGATGTGGATGCCGGCTTGCGCCAGCAGTTCCCCGGCGCGGTTCTTGAGGTCGTCCTGGCTCATGCGCTACCTCGTGCCTTGATGATGCCCATGCGGCTGCGGCGAATCGCCGAGTACCGCGAAGCTTGCCGGCCAGCGTGCATACGTGGCGTGGACGCGGGCCTCACGCAGCCGTTGCAGCAGAGCCTCGGCCTGCTCGTCGAGCAGCACGAACTCGATCTTGACCGGCAGGTCGTCGGCCAGTTCGAAGAACTGCTCCTCGTGCAGCACGCCGTGGCGGCCGTAGCCGGCGATCGCGCGGAACACCGAGCCGCCGCCGATATGCAGCGCCTTGGCCTGCGCCAGCAGCCACTCGGAAAGCAGGATGCCTTCGTGGCGTGCACGCGCATGGCAATAGAAGGTGAGGTGCGCGCCGTGTTGCAGGGCTTCGTGATTCATGGGGTCTCTCGTTCAGTGGCGCAGCAGGTTGCGGGTCAGGGCGAGGCCGAGCACGGTCATGCCGAGCGAGCCGGCCAGGTGGCTGAGCACGTGGCCGCCGAACCACAGGTACTGCTGGCGCAGCAGCAGGGTGACCGCTTCGCCGGAGAAGGTGGAGAACGTGGTCAGGCCGCCGAGGAAGCCGGTCATCACGAACAATTGCAGCTCCGGCGACGCGGCCTGGAAATGGCGGAACAGGCCGATTGCCACGCCCATCAGCAGGCCGCCGGTGAGGTTGGCGGCCAGGGTGCCCAGCGGCAGGGTGGGGAACAGCGGGTTGAACAGCAGGCCCAGGCCCCAGCGGCACCAGCAACCGAGGGCACCGCCCAGCCCGATCGCGACAAATCCAGTCAGACCCACGTGCGCTACTCCGTTGCAGGAAAGGTTCCGGCGACCGCAGCGACAGGCAGGCCTGCGCCGCCGGGAACCGGCGTTGCAGGCATCATCAACCTCGTGGCGGAAGCACCCGGGGTGGTTGGTTGCGGACGCGTCGCGCGCCCGCAACGGGAGGCATGCCATCTCCCATCGGGCCATCGTAGTGGAAACCGCCGGCCGCCCGTCAAGCGTGGATCAACCGCCGCGCCTGCCGACCGGCGCGACCGGGTCGGTCACGCTTTCCACCGACATCAACACGGTCGCGGTGGCCAGGGCGCGAACCAGGCTGGGCGAACGGTAGCCCGGGTCGGCCAGCCAGCGACGCCACACCGATTCGTCCACCTTCTCGTTGACGCCGCTGCCCACGGTGCGGTCGAACGGCGGCTTGAACTCCTTGTAGAGGCCGTCCATGAACTCCTTGTAGGAGTCGCGCGGCACGCCCGTGCATGCATCAGGCGGCGGCACCAGCAGTTCGCTGCAGGTGAGGCCGGCCTTGATCGCGCGGGTCTGCAGCCAGGCCAGGGCCAGGTCGGGCAGCGGGTCGGGCTTGCGGCCGGCGCCGTCGCGGCGATTGCCGCCGCCCACGTCGGAGTGCGAGCCGATGAACCAGCGTTGCTCGACGTCGACCTGTTCGCGCTTCTTGGAGGTCAGCGATTCGCCGGGCTTGACGGTGTACGGATTGCGCGTCCACACCGCGGGCTGGAAATCGCCGCGATGTTCGTCCAGCGCCAGCGCCTGGTAGGCGTGCTTGACGATCTTGCTCAGCTCGGTGTCGTGGAAGCGGTAGCGCGAACGCGCAAACGGAAACCACGAGGCGGTGTCGGGGATGCCGAGCGAACCGACCGTGTCCCACACGCCGATGAAATGGATGTCCACCTCGATCGAGTGCTGCTGGCGAAATGCCCGCGCGGCCGGGTCGTCGGGCCTGGTCTCCACGTCGCGGTAGAAATCGTAGGCGTGACTTGCGTCGGCGCGGGACAGCTTGCCGCGGCCGTCGCGCTTGAGCAGGCCGCATTTTCGGATCAGGCCGCCCAGGCTGCGCGCGGTATAGGCGCCGCGGCTGAAACCGAACAGGTAGATCTCGTCGCCCGCCTGCCACGTGTCGCACAGCCAGCGGTAGCCATCCAGCACGTTGCCCGAGAGGCCATAGCCGAACGCGCCGCCGAGCAGGTGGGTGATCCCGCGCTTCACCCCCACGCCGGGGATGTAGTTGACCTGTTGCACGTTGCCCAGTGCGTCGCGCGGCGCGATCAGCCGACGCAGGCGCTCCACGTTGGTATTCGATTCCGGCTTGTTCCAGGTGCCGTCGAACAACAGCACCAGTCGGCGCGTGGTCATGGATTCCTCCGTCGCGACGGGCGCAGCCCGCGACAGCTTCGGGTCGATCGGCGCCGACTGTAGCAGGCGCCATGCGCCAGTGTGGCCGGCGGCGTATGCTGCAAGGTCAACTCCGCCAGACGAGGCGACGCGCGACGATGCAGTCACGGGCCCGGACAGACATGGCGCAGGCGTTCCGGCGCCTGCACGACCGCAGCCGCGTACTGCTGCTGCCCAACGCCTGGGATGCGCTCAGCGCGCGGCTGTTCGCGCGGCGGGGCTTCGCCGCGGTGGCCACCACCAGCGCCGGCGTGGCGTGGTCGCTGGGCTACGCCGATGGCGAGCAGGCGCCGCTGGACGAGGTGCTGGCGGCGGTCGCCCGCATCGTGCGCGCGGCGGAGGTGCCGGTGACGGTGGACATCGAGACCGGCTACGGCGAGACGCCGGCGGAGGTGGCCGCGACGGTGCAGTCGGTGATTGCCGCGGGCGCCGTCGGCATCAACATCGAGGACGGCATGCCGGGCCACGGCCCGCTGCGCGAGGCGTCCGCGGCGGCGGCGCGGGTGCGCGCGGCACGAACGGCCGCCGACGCGGCCGGGGTGCCGATCGTGATCAATGCACGGGTCGATCACTGGATGCAGCATGACGGCGCCGAGCCGGCCGCACGCCTGGCCGACGCCATCGAGCGTGGCCGCGCCTATCTCGCCGCGGGCGCCGACTGCATCTATCCGATCGGACTGGCCGATCCGGCCACGCTGGCCGCGCTGGTGCGCGCGCTCGACGCGCCGGTCAACGTCGCGGCAGGCGCCGGCATGCCCGGCCTGGCCGAGCTTTTCCGGCTCGGCGTGGCCCGGGTCAGCACCGCCACGCGGCTGACCACGCTGGCGCTGGCGGCCGTCGATCACGCGCTGGCGCGCATGCGCGAGAGCGGAAATTTCGAGGGACTGGTTGCCGACCTCGGCTACGCCGACGCGCAGCAACTGTTCGAACCGGTTCGAACTGACGAGAGGTGACAGGAATGAGTGGACGCATCGACTACAGGACCGCCTCGCCGGCCGCCTTCAAGGCCATGCTGGCGATGGAAGCCCAGGTTCGCGGCAGCGGCCTGGAGCATTCGCTGATCGAGCTGGTGAAGATGCGCGTGTCGCAGATCAACGGCTGCGCGTACTGCCTGGACATGCACAGCAAGGACGCGCGCGCCGCCGGCGAAACCGAGCAGCGGCTGCACGTGCTGGCGGCGTGGCGCGAGGCGCCGTTCTACTCGGCGCGCGAGCGTGCCGCGCTGGCCTGGGCCGAGGCGGTCACCCTGGTATCGACGAACGACCTGCCTGACGCCCTGTATGACGAGGTACGCGCCCAGTTCGACGACAAGGCCATGGTCGACCTCACCCTGGCGATCATCGCGATCAACGGCTGGAACCGGCTGGCCATCGGATTCCGCGCGGATGTCGGCAACTACCAGCCGCAGCCGGCGGGTTGATCGCGCCATGGTGCTGGAGCGCGCATTCTACCGGCGCGACCCGCGCACGGTGGCGCCGGAACTGCTGAACAAGGTGCTGCGGCACGCCGACGGCCGCAGCGGCCGCATCGTGGAAACCGAAGCCTACTGCGGGCCGACCGATCCGGCCGCGCACTCCTGGCGCGGCCGCACGGCGCGCAATGCGACGATGTTCGGTATGCCGGGGCTGCTCTATGTGTACTTCACCTACGGCATGCATTGGTGCTGCAACCCGGTCTGCGGCGAGGAGGGCGAGGGCGTGGCGGTGTTGTTGCGCGCGCTGGCGCCGCTGGACGGGCTGGCTGCGATGCGCGCCGCACGCCCCGCCTGCCGCAGCGATCGCGACCTGTGCCGCGGACCGGCGCGGCTGTGCCAGGCGATGGGCATCGACCGCGCGCAGGACGGCATCGACCTGGTCGACGGCGCCGGCGGCTTCAGCATCGTCGACGATGGCGTGCCGCCGCCGGCCGCGCCGGTGGTCACGCCGCGCGTCGGCATCACCCGCGCGGTCGACGAGCCGTGGCGCTGGTACGTGCCGAACGACCCGCACGTCTCGCGTCGCTGAGCGGCGGTGCTTTCCGCGCAGACCACATGGAATTGACGGCAGGTTGATCGCGCGCGGTACACGGTACCCAGCCTCACCATCCATTGCGGAGCCTGCGGCCATGCCTTATTCCTCCATCAGCAACCTGCCCGATTCCGTACGCGACCACCTGCCCAGGCACGCGCAGGAGATCTACAAGGAAGCATTCAACAGCGCCTGGGACGAATACGCCGACAAGGACGAGCGGCGCGGCGACGAGTCACGCGAGGAAGTGGCGCACAAGGTCGCCTGGTCGGCGGTCAAGCAGAAGTACGAGAAGGGCCGCGACGGCAACTGGCACGCCAGGTAGCCGGGATTCGGGGTTCGGAGCCGGGGATTTGCGTCAGGCGTGCGGCAGGCCGCGCGCCTTGAGAAATTCGCGGGCATTTTCGGCGTCGTGTTCGAACCACGCGCGGGTCGAGCCGAGCCGGAACGAATAGCCCCAGGCGTCCATGTCGCGCATCAGGCGTTCGCGGCCCACGCCGGGCAGCTCGTCGGCCAGCACGATCTGCAGGTAGCAGGTGGCGTCTTCTTCCTCGATCGAATCGGTGGCGTCGGTATGGACGTCCGGACGTCTGTCCGCCGGCAGCACGATCAGGTGGCCGGCCTCGTGCAGCAGCGAGTGCGCCGGCGTGTCGTCGCGGGCGTAGACGGTGGTGCCGATGATGCCGGCTTCCTCCTCGCCCCAGAAGCTGCCGGGAATCGGTTCACCCGCCGCCACCCGCTGCAGGTGCAGGCCGAAGCGGCCGAGCAGCGCCGCGGGCGCGTCGAATCCGATGTCGGCCATGCGCAGCACGGTGCGGGCCGGATCGCCGGAAGGTCGCGTGATGTCGGGATGCATGGTCGTGCGCCGGGCGCGTGCGGTGGCGGCGGAGTGGAGCCGGGCAGGGTGCCGGCGGGCTGTCGAATGATGAAAACCGGCTGGCCGCGGCTCAGCCGGTCCTGGCTTCGTCCTTGTTCTCGCCCTTGGCCGCCTGCTTGCCTTCCGGCAGGGTGACCGAGAGTTCGAGGATCTCGTGGCCGCTGTCGCGCTCGAAGTTGATGTTGATCGCATCGAGGTCGACGTGGACGTATTTCTTGATCACTTCGAGCAGTTCGTTGCGCATCATCGGCAGGTAGTCCGGTGCGCCGCGGGTGGAGCGCTCCTGCGCCACGATGATGCGCAGGCGTTCGCGCGCCACCGTGGCGGTGGCTTCGGGCTTGCGCTTCAGGAAATCGAGAATACCCATCGTGATCAACCTCCGAACACGCGCTGGAGAAAGCCCTTCCTGGGCACGTCGATGAAGCGCAACGGGCGCTCTTCGCCGAGAATGCGGGCCACCGTGTCGCCGTAGGCCTGGCCGGCCTGCGAGTTGGCGTCGACGATTACCGGGATGCCGTTGTTGGAGGCGGTCAGCACGTTCTCCGATTCGGGGATCACGCCGACCACCTCGATGCCGAGGATTTCCTCCACGTCCTTCACGCTGAGCATCTCGCCGATCGCCACGCGCGCCGGGTTGTAGCGGGTCAGCAGCAGGTGCTGGGTGACCGGGGTCTCGCCCTTCTCGGCGCGCCGGGTCTTGCTGGCGAGCAGGCCGAGGATGCGGTCCGAATCGCGCACCGAGGACACTTCCGGGTTGACCACCACCACGGCGTGGTCGGCGAAGTACATCGCCAGGTGGGCGCCCTTCTCGATGCCGGCGGGGGAGTCGCACACCACGTACTCGAAACCCTCCGCGGACAGGCCGTCGAGCACCTTCTCGACGCCTTCCATGGTCAGCGCGTCCTTGTCGCGGGTCTGGCTGGCGGCCAGCACGTACAGGTTGTCGTAGCGCTTGTCCTTGATCAGCGACTGCTTGAGCGTGGCCTCGCCGTGCACGACGTTGACGAAGTCGTACACCACGCGGCGTTCGCAGCCCATGATCAGGTCGAGGTTGCGCAGGCCGACGTCGAAGTCGATCACCGCGGTTTTCTTGCCGGCCATGGCCAGGCCGGTGGCGAGCGAGGCGCTGGTCGTCGTCTTGCCGACGCCGCCTTTGCCGGAGGTGACAACGATAATCTCAGCAGTCAAGGGCCCATCTCCGCGTGGTTGTTCTTGTTGTACAGGATGCGTGGTGAACGATCACAGCCTGGCGATCAGCAGCTTTTCGCCTTCCAGCCAGCATTGCACGGATTGACCTTCGAGTTCGGCCGGAATCTGCTCGAACACGCGGTACTGCCCGGCGATCGCGACCAGCTCGGCGCGGAAGCCGGAGACGAAGATGCGCGCCTTCTCGTCGCCTTGCGCGCCGGCCATGGCACGCCCGCGCAGGCCACCGTAAATGTGGATGTTGCCGTCGGCGATCACCTCCGCGCCGTTGGCGACGGTGCCGGTGACGATCAGGTCGCAGTCACGCGCGTAGACCTGCTGGCCGGAGCGCACCGTGCCGATGTGGTGCTCGGTGCTTTGCCGGTTGCCGGCGGCGGGGGTGGACAGGATCGGTTCGGGCGGCGGCGCGGGTTCGGTGCGCGCCGGCTGGGCTGCCGCCGGCGCGGCCGCGGCCGGTTCGTACGCCGCGCGGAACTTGGCGATCAGCGGCAGGCCCATGCGCTTGGCCAGCGCCTCGGTCTCGCTGGTGCCGTAGGCCAGGCCCACCGGCAGCATGCCGGCGCTGCGCACGGCCTCCAGCAGGGCGTCGACCGCGCCGTCGTCGGGCAGGCTCGACAGGTGGCTCAGGTCCAGCACTACCGCGGCGCGGGCGAACATCTGCGGCGCGGCGCGCACGCGGCGTTCGAGTTCGTCGCACAGCGCGGCGGCGTCGACCCGGCGCACGCGCACGCAGGCGATGCCGACCTGGCCGAAGCGCAGGTCGCAGGCGTCGTTGGTTTCGGCGCGGGCGTTCATGCGTGCCGCTCGCGGGCGATACGCCGCTGGCCGCTGTCGTCGTGCGGCAGCTCGCGCTCGGCCAGCCACGCCGTGTCGGGCAGCCCGCCGTGCTCCAGCCAGGTGTCGCGGACGTAGGCGTAGCTGGGCAGGTCCTTCGCCAGCAGGCTGACCTGCGGGCCGTCGGGCCCCATCTTCTGCTGGTCGACCTCCTGGAAGCCGTAGGTGCCGTGGAACAGCACCACCACGTCGTCGCGCGGCTCCAGGAACACCTCGCAGGTCAGCAGCGGCACGCGCACTTCGGCGTAGCTGTGCACGTCGCTGTAGAAAATGCGGCCCAGCCCGTGGCGCCGGTAGGCGTTGGCGATCACGATGCGGTCGATGTAGACGAACTGCGGGTAATGCGCCGCGAACCAGCGGTAGTTCGGGCTGTCGTAGTCGAGCCCTTCGCGCAGGGCGATCAGGAAACCGGCCATGTGGCCGTCGATCTCGGCGACACGGAAGTAGTTCGCGTGCTCGAAGAAGTAGCGCAACTGGCCGGCATCGAGGGTGAGGATGGAGCGACCGGCGGCGTTGTTGAGCGCCAGCACGGCATCCAGGTCGTGCTCGCGCACGTCGCGGATGGCAAGGGCCATTCGTTGCTCCGCAATGGTGGAATCGGGACAGGAGTCGACGGTGCGGCTCCCGGACGGCGCATTATGCCATGCGGCTGTCGCGCTGGCATCAAGCCGGGAACATGTAAAACCGGCGTAAAGCGGTGCCGGCAAGGCCTGGCCGGGCGTGACTTCCCGCGCATTGCGCGCGTGGCGCGCTCCCCTATGATGCCGGGCATGCAATTGTCCAACTTCAACCACGTGCGGCTGCTGCGCTATGCCGGCCTGTTCACCTACCTGTGCGTGGGTACCCCGCTGATCACCAGCTGGGCGGCCGAACGGGTGAGCCTGCTGCATCGGCCCAACCTCGCGTTGCTGATGTGGACGCTGTGCTACCTGCTGTTCGGCCTCCTGTACTGGGTGGTCACCAGCAACCTCGGCCAGCGCCGTTACCAGGGGCTGCGCCTGATCGGGCTGGTGGCGATGAGCTTCTTCGCGATGGCGGTGGGCTGGTACAGCCACAGCGGCCTGTCGGCGATGCTGATGGCGATCAGCGCGGTGGCGTTGCCGTGGCTGCTGCCGGTGTGGCTGGGCGTGCTGTGCATCGTGCTGCAGAACCTCAGCCTGGTCGCGGTGTTCGTCAACTTCCCCGAGTACGACCACAGCGTCGGACTGGCCTTCCTGCAGACCAGCATCTACCTGGGCATCTCGGCGCTGACCTACATCGCCTCGCTGGCGACCAGCCAGCAGGCCGAGCAGAGCGACGTGCAGCGCCGCCTGAACTCCGAGCTGCGCACCACGCGGGCGTTGCTGGCCGAATCGAGCCGGATCGCCGAGCGCATGCGCATCGCACGCGACCTGCACGACCTGATCGGCCACCATCTCACCGCGCTCAGCCTGAACCTGGAAGTGGCCTGCCACCTCACCAACGAGGCGGCCGCGGCGCACGTGCGCAAGGCGCAGAGCACGGCCAAGCTGCTGCTGGCCGACGTGCGCGAGGTGGTCAGCGAGTTGCGCCAGGACGACTCGATCGACCTGACCCAGGCGCTGCGCGGCCTCACCGAGGGCGTGCCCGGCCTGAACGTGCACGTGGCGATGCCGCCGCGCTTCAGCGTGGAGGACCCGCAGCGCGCCCAGGTGCTGCTGCGCTGCGCGCAGGAAATCGTCACCAATACCGCGCGACACGCGGGCGCGCGCAACCTGTGGCTCAATTTTGCCTACGCCGAGGCCGGCCAGCTGGGGCTGCACGCGCGCGACGACGGTCGCGGCGCCGACCAGGTGGCCGAAGGCAACGGCCTGTCCGGCATGCGCGAGCGCCTGGCCGAGTTCGGCGGCAGCGTGTCGCTGGATGCCGGCCTGAGCCGAGGCTTTGCGCTGACCGTGCGGCTGCCACTGGGCGAGCAGGCGGCGCTGGCGCACACGCCCTCGCGGTTCGAGCCGCCGGCGCTGGATGTTTCGTAAGTGGTTCGGCGGCAGCCCTCGTGCAGGCGCGGTCGCCTGCGGCGGAAGCCGTGCAACAATACGGCGCTTCCCCAGGGGCACCACCCAGCCAGCCGCCAGTCACCCATGACCGAGGATCCCCGATGATTTCCGTCTGTCTCGTCGACGATCAGAACCTGGTGCGGCAGGGCGTCCGTTCGCTGCTGGACCTGGCCGAGGACATCCGCGTGGTGGCCGAGTGCGCCGACGGCGCGCAGGCCGTGCTGGAGGTGCCGCGGATCAAGCCCGACGTGATGCTGCTGGACCTGCGCATGCCGAACATGAGCGGGCTGGAAGTCCTGCAGGCGCTGTCGGCGCGCAACGAATTGCCGCCGACCATCATCCTGACCACCTTCGACGACGATCAGCTGGTGCTGCAGGGCCTCAAGGCCGGCGCGCGCGGCTACCTGCTGAAGGACGTCTCGCTGGAGCAGCTGGTCGAGGCCGTGCGCACCGTCGCCGCCGGCGGCTCGCTGGTGGCGCCGATGGTCACCCAGCGCCTGATGGCCGGCGTGGCGCGGATGCAGAACCAGTTCACCAGCCTCGAACAGCCCGACCCGCTGACCGAGCGCGAGACGGAGATCCTGCGCCTGCTCTCCGGCGGCTACAGCAACAAGGAGATCGCCAACTCGCTGAAGGTGGCCGAGGGCACGGTCAAGAACCACGTCTCCAACATCCTTTCCAAGCTCGGCGTGCGCGATCGCACCCGGGCCGTGCTGAAGGCGCTGGAACTGGGCATCGTATGAGCTCCGACGGGGTTGCGCGCCTTGGGTGGAGCTGCCTTCGCGGCCGCGGCGGGAGCCTCTGCGGGCGGATGGCGTTCAAGCCCGCGAGCAAGTAACATCGGCGGCTTCGGCGTTTGCCGACCCCCGCTGCTGCCCCCTGGGCCCGCGCAGCTGTTGGGGCACACTCAAGGTATGGCGTAAAGACGCTTCGGAGAACTCTGGAATGATGCGTGTCTTTGAATTTCTGGTTGCCCTGGTCATCGTCGCGGTGATTGGCGTGGTGGCGGCGGTGGTCATGCCCTCCAGCGGGCACGTCGAACGCTCACAGGTTGTCGGCAAGGACATGCGCCAGGTGTACGACCTGCTGAACAATTTCCGGCGCTTCCCGGATTACTCCGTGCTCCGTTCACAGGACAGCGGCGTGCAGTTCAAGTTCTCCGGCAAGGCGTATGGCCCGGGTTCCGAGATCAGCTGGACCAGCACCGACCCCAAGCTGGGTGACGGCGGCCTGACCATCGCCAGCGCCACGCCGCAGTTCGACCAGATCGACAACAACACGCAGGATGCGACCATCGTCTGGAACCTGGACAACAACTGGCGCGGTCTGGACAAGCATTTCACGCTGGATCTCGAGCGCCAGGGTCACGGCCGCCTGACCCAGATCACCTGGTCGTACGACGTGCAGTACGGCTGGAACCTGATCAACCGCTTCGCGAACCTGTATATCCACGGCGATCCGGACTCGTTCATCCAGTTCAGCCTGAACAACCTGCAGAACGTGCTGGCCGGCGTGGCCAACGTCGACTACAGCGGCCTGATGCCGAAGATCGCGCAGTCGCAGCCGACCCCGGTGCTGTTCGTCACGCGTCACATCGACCGCAGCAAGGGCGGCTCCGAGGTGCTCGACGACATCCTGGCGCAGTCGCAGGCCGAGCTGAAGGCGCAGGCCAAGAAGCTGGGCGTGAACGTGACCGGCCCGGCGATCCTGTTCATCACGAACTACGGCGATCCGGATTTCGATTTCGACGTGGCCCTGCCGATCGACTCCAGCACGCTGACCATCAACGGCCAGAGCGAGCAGCTGACCGCTCCCGTCGCGCCCACGCTGGACGCGACCGCCGCCGCCGAGCCGGCGCCGTCCGCTTCCGCCGCAGCCGCCGCCGCGGCCACCGCCACGGCCGGCACCCGCGACCGCTTCGGCAACCTGGTGGTGGAAGGCGATGTGCGCGGCATGATGGCCTTCGGCGGTTCCACGCTGCAGGGCATCTGGGAAGGCACCTTCAACGGCGTGCCGCAGACCGTGAAGATGCTCACCGCCTACGCGCAGACCCACGGTTACAAGTTCGACAGCACCGTGAACCCGCCCTACGACATCGTGGTCGCGGCAGAGGTGAGGGATTCCACCGGTGCGATCACCAGCTACGCACGCCACCAGGTGTCGCTGCCGCTGCTCGACGCGCCGGCGCAGACGCCGGAGCAGGAAGCAGGCCTGCTTCCGCCCGAGCAGAACGGTGCACCGGCGGCTGCAGGTTCGGCGCCCGCACCGGCCGCCTCCAGCGCACCGGCTGCGGCTGCCACTGCCGCCGAATAAACCTGGCGCACGGCAGCTGTTCGATGAAGGCCCTTTCGTGACGAAAGGGCCTTTTTCTTGGGCGCCCCTGCGACTGCACGCCGGACGTGCGCGCGGTCGCGGCGCTCTTGCGGTACATTGCCGGGACACTCCGGCGCCCCGACTGGCCGGCGGCCAGCGCGTCGCCAGCCCGGCCACAGCCCGCTCGCGGACATGATCGAAACCGACAAACTCACCCGATGCTACGGCAACCTCACGGCAGTGGATGCATTGAGCATCCGCGTCGAGCCGGGCCAGGTGCTGGGGCTGCTCGGACCCAATGGCGCGGGCAAGTCCACGGCCATGCGCATGATCGCCGGCTTCCTGGTGCCGACCTCCGGCAGCGCGCGGGTGTGCGGCTACGACGCGATGCGCGAACCGCTGAAGGCCAAGCGCGCGCTGGGCTATCTGCCCGAGGGCGCACCCAGCTACGGCGAGATGACCGTGCGCGAGTTCCTGCAATTCATCGTGCGCATCCGCGGGCTGCGCGGCGAGGCGGGCTATCGGCGCATGGATGCGGTGGTGCAGCAACTGCAGCTGGACGAGGTGCTCGGCTTGGGCATCGACACGCTGTCCAAGGGTTTGCGCCGACGCGTGGGCCTGGCCCAGGCGATCCTGCACGACCCGCCGGTGCTGATGCTGGACGAACCCACCGACGGCCTCGACCCGAACCAGAAGCACGCGGTGCGCCAGCTGATCGACATGATGGCGCGCGACCGCACGATCCTGATCTCCACCCACCTGCTGGAAGAAGTGCACGCGCTGTGCAACCGGGTGGTGATCATCGCCCGCGGCAAGCTGCTGGCGGATGCCACGCCCGCCGAGCTGGAGGCGCGCTCGCGTTATCACGGCGCGGTATCGTTCAGTGCGCCGGGCAGCGGCATGTCGCAGGAAATGCTGGGCCGGCTGCCGCAGGTGGCCGGGGTGGAGATCGATCCGCTGGACGGTCGCGTCACGGTGTTCCCCAAGCCGGGCGAGCGCATCCTCGAACCGGTCGAGCGGCTGTTGCAAGAGCAGGGGCTTGAAGTCTCCGAGATCCAGCTCGAACGCGGCCGCCTCGACGAGGTGTTCCGCCAGATCACCAGCGGCGAGGAAGTCGGCCGCGGGGTGGCGGCATGAGTCCGGTCAACGCGGTGGTGCGGCGCGAGCTGGGCAGCTACTTCGCGACGCCGGTGGCCTATGTCTTCCTGGTGATCTTCCTGGTGCTCGCCGGCATCCTGACCTTCTACGTCGGCGATTTCTACGAGCGCGGACAGGCCGACCTGCAGCCGTTCTTCGTGATGCACCCGTGGCTGTACCTGATCCTGGTGCCGGCGATCACCATGCGCATGTGGGCCGAGGAGACCAAGGGCGGCACGCTGGAACTGCTGCTGACTCTGCCGCTGACGCTGTGGCAGGCGATGCTCGGCAAGTTCCTCGCCGCATGGCTGTTCATCGGGCTGGCGCTGGCACTGACCTTTCCGATCTGGATCACCGTCAACTACCTGGGCGCGCCGGACAACGGCGTGATCCTGGCCGGCTACCTGGGCAGCTGGCTGATGGCCGGCAACTTCATCGCCATCGGCGCCTGCCTGTCGGCGCTGACGCGCAGCCAGGTGGTGGCCTTCATCCTCACCGCGCTGGTCTGCGTGCTGCTGATCCTGGCCGGGCAGCCGCAGGTGCTGGATTTCTTCCAGGGCGCGCTGCCGCGGCGCCTCATCAACGCCGTGGCGCACCTTTCGATGCTGCGTCATTTCGAGGCGATCTCGCGCGGTGTGCTCGACCTGCGCGACCTGCTGTACTTCGTGCTCAGCACGCTGGGCTGGCTGGTCGCCGGCGTGTTGCTGCTCGACCTCAAGCGGACGCGCTGAACGATGCCGCGCCTGCGCCTGCCCCGCCTGCTCACCACGCCGCTGCGCCTGACCCGCAGCAGCTGGCTGTACGCCGGCCTGGTGGCGCTGGTGCTGGTGCTGGTGCCGCTGGTGGTGGCCAGCAGCCGCTGGCTGCATGCCACGCGGATCGACCTGACCGCTGACCAGCTCTACACGCTGACGCCCGGCACGCGGCACATCGTGGACAGCCTGCAACGGCCACTGCAGCTGACCCTGTACTTCTCCGAGCACGCCACCCGCGACCTGCCCAAGCTGCGCAGCTACGAGCGGCGCGTCAACGAGATGTTGCAGGAGATGGTGGCGCGCTCGCACGGGCGTATCCGCCTGCGCGTGATCGACCCGGTGCCGTATTCGGACGACGAGGCGGGCGCCGAGGGCAGCGGGCTTATTGCCGCCAATGGCGGCAGCAACGGCGAGCGGGTGTTCTTCGGACTGGCCGGCAGCGCCATGGCGCCGGGCGAGGCGCGTGGTGCGGAGGACGCCGGCACGCCGGAAAAATCGCTCTCGATCGCGTTCTTCGATCCCTCGCGCGAGGCCTTCCTCGAATACGACATCGCCAAGCTGCTGTACGAGCTGAACCAGGTGCGCAAGCCGGAGATCGGCGTGCTCAGCTCGCTGCCGGTGCAGGGCGACCTGGCGCTGGGCGAGCAGCCCTGGGCGGTGATGCAGCAGCTGGGCCAGTTGTTCGAGCTGAAGACCCTCGACGCCGCCACCCTGCAGCACGTGGATGATCGCCTGAAGGTGCTGCTGCTGATCCACCCCAAGCAGCTGCCGCCGGCCGCGCAGTACGCGATCGACCAGTACGTGATGGGCGGCGGCCACCTGGTGGTGTTCGTCGATCCCGATGCCGAGCTCGACGCCGCACCGTTCACGCCCGACATCAGCGGCTTGCCTGCGCACGCCTCGGACCTGCCGCGCCTGTTCGCCGCGTGGGGCGTGGAATACCAGCCGCGCGAGGTGGTGCTGGACCGCAGCCGCGGCCTGCAGATCGAGCTGGCCGGCAGCAGCCTCAACCATCCGGCAATGCTCGGGCTGGGCGACCAGGAGCTCAACCGCAATGATCCGGTGACCGCCAGCCTGCAGCGCATCAACGTCTCCAGCATCGGCCATTTCGACCTCACCCGGACCGCGACCGCGCGGCTGGTCCCGCTGCTGCAGAGCAGTGCCGACGCCGAGTTGGCGCCGACCCAGCGGGTGATGGATGCCAGCAGCGATCCGACCAGCCTGCTCGAAGACTACAAGGCGGACAACGCGCACTACGTGCTGGCGGCGCGGTTGCGTGGCACCTTCGTCAGCGCGTTTCCCGAGGACGCCGGCAAGCCGGGCCACCGTGCGCATTCGGCGGCCAACGCACAGGTGGTGCTGGTGGCCGACACCGACGTGCTCAGCGATCGTCTGTGGGTGGAGCCGCAGACCGTGCTGGGCCAGACCATGGTGCGCATCTTCGCCAACAACGGTGATTTCGTCACCAACCTGGTCGACAACCTCAGCGGCTCGTCGGCGCTGCTGTCGATCCGCGCGCGCTCCACCTCGCAGCGGCCGTTCACCCGGGTGCAGGCGCTGCGCAACGTGGCCGACCAGAAGTTCCTGCAGAAGGAGCAGGAGCTGGAGAAGGAGCTGGCCGACACCCGCCGCCGGCTGGACGAGCTGCAGCCGGCCAAGGGTGCGCGGTCGAGCACGGTCACCCCCGAGCAGCGCCGCGAGATCGAGCAGTTCCGCCAGCGCCAGCTCGCCATCAACAAGGAGCTGCGCGACGTGCAGCACCAGCTCAATGCCGAGATCGACGCGCTGGGCCTGCGCGTGAAGGTGATCAACATCGTGCTGGTGCCGGCGCTGGTGGTGCTGATCGGCCTGCTGTACGGCTGGCGTCGCACCCGCCACGGCCGGCGTCGACGCTGATGGCGGCAATCTGCCGCAAGCGACCGTCCGCGGCAGGGCAGACGGGGCCGGCGCGGCGCACTATGCTGGGTGGTGGTCGCCGGTCGTGCCGGTGCTGACGGACGTGGAAGCAAGCCGATCGTGATTGCAACGCTGTTGAAATGGGTGGTGCCGTGGGAGTTCTCGTGGCTGTTCCTGGCCACGTTCGTGCTGGCCTGCGTGCTGTACTGGCGCGGCAGCCGCCGCCTGAGGGTGCCGTCCGGCCGGCGGCTGGCGTTCTGGATCGGCATGGCGATCATCTACCTGTCGCTGCACACCTATCTCGATTACTACGCCGAGCATGAGTTCTTCATGCATCGCCTGCAGCAGTTGCTGTTGCACCACCTGGCGCCGCTGCTGATCGTCATCGCCTATCCGGCCAGTGCGCTGCGCGCCGGCCTGCCGCTGGCGTGGCGGGCGCGGTGGCTGCGGCCGTTGCAGCGGTCGTGGCCGTGGCGGTCGGTGATGGGCGTGCTGATGAATCCCACGATCGTCACCGTGCTGTTCGTGGTGTTCGTGCTGATCTGGCTGATCCCGAGCCTGCAGACGCTGGCGATGCTGGACTGGCGCGTGTACCGCTTCATGAACTGGACGATGCTGCTCAGCGGTTTTGCCTATTGGGCACTGGTGCTCGATCACCGCCCGCATCCGCCGGGTCGCATGGTGGCAGGCATGCGCGTGCTGTCGCCGGCGATCACCATGACGCCGCAGATCCTGGCTGGCGCGATCATCACGTTCTCGCGCACCGACCTCTATCCGATCTTCGAGATCTGCGGCCGCGCGTTTACCTTCAACGTGCTGACCGGGCAGATGGTCGGCGGGCTGATCACCTGGGTGCCGGCGGCGCTGATCGAGTCGGTCGGCGGCCTGATCGCGCTGCGCCACTGGATGCGGTTGTCACGCAACGGGCGCCTGCCGCGCAAGCCGCTGCCGCCGGCGGTGATCGCCGGCAGCGCGCACGACTGAGCGGGTTGAATCAGTGCCCGGAATGGGCAGACGCGGGGGCCTCGTCGCCCAGCGCATTGGCGGGGCGGGCGACGAAGTCGACCGGCAGGCTGCTGCCGTCGTCGAATTGCAGTTGCATTTGCACCCGATTGCCGGGTAACACCGCCGCGGCCGGTTTCATCAGCATCAGGTGATAGCCGCCGGGCCCCAGCACGACGCTGCCGTGCGCGGGGATCGGCAACGATTCGACCATGGCCATGCGGCTCATGCCGCCCTGGGTCGAGCTGTGGTGCAGCATCACTTCCGCGTATGCCGTGCTGCGCGCGCCGGTCAACGCAACCGGCTGGTCGCCGCGGTTTTCCAGCGTGACGTAACCGCCGGCCGGCAACGTGCCGGGCAACACGCGAATCCAGGCGTGGCTGGCGTGCACCTGGTCGGCGGCCGCGGCATGCACGCCGGCAGCGAGCGACAGTCCGGCGAGCAGGGCAAACAGGCGGGCGTGCTTCATGTCGGTTCTCCCTGGTCGAGCAGCAGTTGCAGGTCGTGTACCAGGTCGTCCTGCTTGTCGGCCGGGGTGTACAGCACGCGCGGGTTGCCGTCGCGGTCGAACACGTAGATCGCCGAGCTGTGGCTCACTTCGTAGTTGCCGTCCTTGCCGGACGGCTCGCGGGTGAACGCGGAGCGGTAGCGCTTGACCAGCGCCTCGACCGCACGTGGTGCGCCGGTGAGCCCGATCGCATGTTTGTCGAACGCGTTGACGTAGCCGTGCAGCACGGCCGGCGTATCCCGCGTCGGGTCGACGCTGACGAACAGGATGCGTGCGCCGTCGGCCTGCGCGCCGAGCTTCTTCATCACCACGTGCAGCTGGGCCATGGTCAGCGGGCAGACGTCCGGGCAATGCGTGTAGCCGAAGAACAGCAGCACCACCTTGCCGCGATAGTCGGTGGCGGACACCGGCTTGTTCTCGTCACTGGTCAGGTTGAACTCGAGCTGCGGCATGTGGCCGGTGAGGTCGGTCAGGCGGAACGGCAGCGGCGTCGCGCCGTGGCAACCGGCGAGCAGCGTGCCGGCAACCAGCAGCGCAAGCAGGGCGGCAAGGCGGGTGCGAAGTGACTTCATGCGAGAATCCTGCAGCTTCATCCGTTCAAGCATACGACACCGGCCGCGCCGCGGCGCCGACGGTGCGGGAGATTCACCGCCCATGCGACAACCTGCCCACCTCGCCACTGCCTTGCTGGTCGGTCTCGCCGGTGCCAGCGCGGTGCTGCTCGGCGCGTTCGGCGCACATGCCTTGCGCGGCATGCTGGACGCCCGTGCCGTCGAGCTGTGGCATACCGCGGTGGAATATCACGCCTGGCACGCGCTGGCCCTGGCGCTCGCCGTGGCGCTCGGTCACGGCCGCGGCGCGCGCGTGGCGACGGTGGCGTTTGCCGCCGGCATCGTGCTGTTCAGCGGCAGCCTGTACGCGCTGGCGCTCGGTGCGCCGCGCTGGACGGGAATCATCACGCCGTTCGGCGGGCTGGCCTTCGTGATCGGCTGGCTGGCGCTGGGTTGGGCGCTGCGCCCGCGTCACGAATAGTTTCGGCAAGTGTCATGCGGCGGTCATCGTCGACGGCGATGGTGGCGGCATGGACATGCGCATCGCCCTTCGGCATTCATCCGACACGGTCGCGTGGCCCGGGCGCTTGCTGCAGCGTCTGCGCCGGCCCGGCATCGTGCTGCTCGTCGTGCTGTCGGCGATCCTGCTGTGGTCGTGGCTGCCGGCGTCCGATGAAACGACGGAACTTCCCGCGGCAAACCAGCTGGTGCACTGGCAGGGTGCCGGACACGACTGGCTGCTGGTGGTCGATCCGCAGACGCGCGAGCTGGTCGTCTATGACGCCCGCGACGGCCGGCCGCTGCAACGCCTCGGCGCCGAAGACGGCGTGCCGCCCGTGCAATCGATCGTGCTGCAGGGGCCGTGGCTGTTCGTGACGGGTGGGCAACATCCGAAGGTGCGCCTGCTGAAGCTGCCGCAATTGCAGGCGGTGAGCGCCAGAACGCGTTGATGGTCGGGCGCCGATCGGCGACGTGGCCACGTCGCTTCAGTCCGTATCGTCGTCCGGCGTCGGCCGGATCGGGCCGGCCTTGAGCCGGCCGGCCTTGCGCAATGCCTCGCGCAGCACGTACTCGATCTGGGCGTTGACGCTGCGCAGTTCGTCGTCCGACCAGCGCTGCATGGCGTCGAGTACGGCTGCGCTGATGCGCAGCGGGTAGGCTTTTTTTTCGCCGGCCACGGGTCAGTACAAGGTGCCGGTGTTCAGCACCGGCTGGGTGCCGCGTTCGCCGCACAGCACCACCAGCAGGTTGCTGACCATGGTCGCCTTGCGCTCCTCGTCGAGTTCCACGACGCCCTGCGCACGCAATTGCTCCAGCGCCATGCCGACCATGCTGACCGCGCCTTCCACGATGCGGGTGCGCGCAGCGATGATCGCGCCGGCCTGCTGGCGCTGCAGCATCGCCTGGGCGATTTCCTGGGCGTAGGCGAGGTGGCTGATGCGCGACTCGATCACCTGCACGCCGGCCTTCTCCAGCCGCGCCTGGATCTCGTCGCGCAGGTGGTTGTTGATCACCTCGCCGTGGCTGCGCAGCGAGGGCTTGCCGTCGTCGTGGGCGTCGTAGGGGTAGCTCTGCGCCATCTGCCGCAGCGCGGATTCGCTCTGGATGTGCACGAAGTCCTCGTAATCGTCGACGCAGAACACCGCCTCGGCGGTATCCAGCACCTGCCACACCACCACCGCGCCGATCTCGATCGGATTGCCGTCGTTGTCGTTGACCTTGAGCTTGCCGCTCTCGAAGTTGCGCACGCGCAGCGAGATGCGCTGGCGCGAGTAGAACGGGTTGGTCCAGCGCAGGCCCTCCACCCGCACGGTGCCGGCGTATTTGCCGAACAACTGCAGCACCTGGCCCTCGTTCGGCGCGACCTGGAAGAAGCCCTTGAGCAGAAAGCCGTCGATCGCCAGCAGCAGCGCGCCGCCCAGCAACTGCGCCAGCGGCGGCGCGTCCGGTTGGCCGTGGATGGCGCCGAGCACCAGCCACACGCCGATGCCGGCCAGCACCAGGCAAAAGCCGACGAAAGGAATGCCGGCGACCGAAAAACCTTGATGTTCGTTCATGAGCAGTCTCCCTGAGGTGGGAAAATTAGATATCAAAATGATATCTGATGCAAGCGAACTTCCGGCATGCCGTGAACGCCGCCGCCGGACGCCCCGCGTGGCCGCATACAATGCCGGTTTGCCCGCACCGGAGAACCCGATGAAGCCATTCGGCACGCCCCATACCGACCACGCGCTGCGCGTGCTGCTGCTGGGCGCCGGCGAGCTGGGCAAGGAGGTGGCGATCGAGCTGCAGCGCTACGCGGTGGAGGTGATCGCGGTGGATCGCTACGCCGACGCGCCGGCGATGCAGGTCGCCCATCGCAGCCACGTGATCGACATGCTCGACGGCGCCGCGCTGCGTGCGGTGATCGAGGCCGAGCGGCCCGACCTGGTGGTGCCGGAGATCGAGGCGATCCACACGCCGACCCTGCTCGCGCTGGAAGAGGAAGGGCAGCGGGTGATCCCGACTGCCCGCGCGGCATGGCTCACCATGGACCGCGAAGGCATCCGCAAGCTGGCGGCCGAGGAGCTGCAGCTGCCGACCTCGCCGTATCGCTTCTGCGACGACGAGGCCCGGTACCGCGAGGCCGCGGCCGCGATCGGATACCCGTTCGTGATCAAGCCGGTGATGAGTTCGTCCGGCAAGGGCCAGAGCGTGGTGCGCAGTGCCGACGAGCTGCAGCACGCGTGGGAGTACGCGCAGTCCGGCGGGCGCGCCGGCAAGGGCCGGGTGATCGTCGAGGGCTTCGTCGATTTCGATTACGAGATCACCATGCTCACCGTGCGCCACGCCGATGGGGTGAGTTTCTGCGCACCGATCGGCCATCGGCAGGAGGACGGCGACTATCGCGAATCCTGGCAGCCGCAGCCGATGAGCGAAGCGGCGCTGGCCGAAGCGCAGCGGCAGGCCGCGGCGGTGACCGCCGCGCTGGGCGGCTGGGGCGTGTTCGGCGTGGAGTTTTTCGTCAAGGGCGATCGGGTGATCTTCTCCGAGGTCAGCCCGCGGCCGCACGACACCGGCCTGGTCACGCTGATCTCGCAGGAGCTTTCCGAGTTCGCGCTGCACGCGCGCGCGATCCTCGGCCTGCCGATCCCGGTGATCCACCAATACGGACCGTCGGCCTCGTGCGCAGTGCTGGTCGAAGGCGATGGCGCGGGGCCGCGTTACCACGGCGTGGTCGCGGCGCTGGCCGAGCCGGACACGCAGTTGCGCATCTTCGGCAAGCCGGAGGTGAAGGGCCGCCGGCGCATGGCGGTGACGCTGGCGCGCGCCGGCACGCTGGAGGCGGCAGTGGCCAAGGCGGTGCGCGCGAAAGAGGCGTTGCGCATCGAGCTGTGAGCCAGGCGGTGCGCGCCGTTGGGTTACGCTTGCGGCATCGCACCGGATGACGACGGGGGAGAGGCGGCATGCAATCGACGGGTTTTTCGCATTGGCTGGTGGTACTGGTGGAGACCTTCGCGCTGCTGGCGCTGATGCTGCTGGCGGTTGCGGTGCTGGTGCTGATGGCCACGTGGGTGATCGACCGCAACCAGACCGCCAACGCGGTATTGCGCAACTTCCCGGTGATCGGCCACTTCCGCTACTGGTTCCTGCACCTGGGCGAGTTCTTTCGCCAGTACCTGTATTCGAGCGATCGCGAGGAGCTGCCGTTCAACCGCGCGCAGCGCGTGTGGGTCTATCGCGCCGCGAAAAACGCCGAGAACACCAACGCGTTCGGCTCCACCCGCGACCTGCGCGCCGAAGGCGTGCCGTTCTTCGTCAACGCACCGTTCCCGGCGCTGGGCGATCACCACGTGGATGCCAAGCCGGTGCGCATCGGCCCGTACGTGCGCGAGCCGTACGATCACGCCGCGTTCTTCAACATCTCGGCGATGAGTTTCGGGGCGCTGTCGGCGCCGGCGGTGCGTGCGCTGTCGATCGGCGCGGCCAAGGCCGGCATCTGGATGGACACCGGCGAAGGCGGTCTGGCGCCGTACCACCTGGAGGGCGGCTGCGACCTCGTGTTCGAGATCGGCACCGCCAAGTACGGCGTGCGTACCAGCGACGGCAAGCTCGACGACGACAAGCTGCTCGCGATCTGCGCGCACAGGCAGGTGAAGATGGTCAGCATCAAGCTCGGCCAGGGCGCCAAGCCGGGCATGGGCGGCCTGCTGCCGGGCGCCAAGGTGACCGAGGAGATCGCGGCGATCCGCGGCATCCCGGTCGGCGAGGATTCGCAGAGCCCGAACCGCCACCTGGACATCGCCAACGTGGCGCAGCTGATGGATGCGATCGCGCACATCCGCGAGCTCACCGGCAAGCCGACCGGCTTCAAGGCGGTGTTCGGCGGCATGGACTGGATCGAGCAACTGTGCGACGAGGTCGAGCTGCGCGGCATCGAGAGCGCACCGGACTTCATCATCGTCGACGGCTCCGAGGGCGGCACCGGCGCGGCGCCGCAGACGCTGATGGAAGGCGTCGGCCTGCCATTGCACGAGGCGTTGCCGGAACTGGTGAACGTGCTGATCCGGCGCGGCCTGCGCCAGCGCATCAAGGTGATCTGCTCGGGCAAGTGCATCACCGCCTACGACGTGGCGCGGGCGATGTCTACCGGCGCGGATTTTGTCAACTCGGCGCGCGGCTTCATGCTGGCGCTGGGCTGCATCCAGTCGCTGCAATGCAACCGCAACACCTGTCCCACCGGCATCACCACGCAGAACCCGAAGCTGCAGCGCGGCCTGGTGGTCACCGACAAGTGCGAGAAGGTGGCGAACTACGCCCGCAACGTGATGCACGAGGTGGGCATCATCGCGCACAGCTGCGGCGTCGAGGACCCGCGCCAGCTCGACCGCAGCCATTGCCGCGTGGTCGGCGACGACGGCATCTCCATGCCGCTGGAAAAGCTCTACCCGTATCCGATGGAGCGAGAAGTGAGAGGTTGGAAGTGAGGAGCGAGAGAAAGCATCCAGTCTGCGTCATCCCGCTTTCTCTCACTTCTCGCTCCTCTTCACTCACTCCTCTGCCGCCAGCGAAGCGGCGGGCAGTGCCCGCCCTACGCCAGTTCGCGCCAGCCATCCGTGCCGCGAATCTGCAGCGGCTTGAAGCGGCGCTTGTAATCCATCTTCGGGTGGCCGTCGATCCAGAAACCCAGGTACAGCCAGGGCATGCCGCGGCGGCGGGCCAGTTCGATCTGTTGCAGGATCGCGCAGGTGCCCAGGCTGCGCGCGGTTTCGGCGGGGTCGTAGAAGGTGTAGACGGCGGAGATCCCGTTCGGGCACACGTCGGTCACCGCCAGCGCCAGCAGGCGCGTGCCCAGGCGCAGTTCGAGGAACAGCGTGGGGCTCCACGGCGCGGTGAGAAAGCGGCGGAAATCGCTGGCGTCGGCATCATCCATGCCGCCGCCGGGATGACGCGTGCGCAGGTAGTGCTCGTACAGCGCGTGGCGCTCGCGGTTGTAGCCGGGCATGCATTCGACCACCGTGAGATCCGCGTTGCGCTTCAGGCAGCGCTTCTGCGCGCGATCCGGCCGGAAGTTTTCCACGTCGATGCGGCAGGGCGTGCAGGCGTGGCACTGCGGGCAATGCGGGTAGTAGAGGTGGCCGCCGGCGCGGCGGAAGCCGCGTTCCAGCGCCGGTCCGTAAAGTTGATCCAGTTGCGGCGCGGCCGGGTCCAGCACCAAGTTCTGCGCCGTGCGCTCGGCGTAGTAGCCGCAGGCATGCGGCAGGGTCTGGAAAAGGCGGACGGGATCGGAGCGGCGCATGGCCCGATTCTATGCCGGCGCGGCCCGGTTCAGAACACGCGCAGGTAGCGCAGCATCTGCACCGCGAACACCGCCAGCACGGCCAGCAGCAGCACGCGGCGCACGCGGGTGGCGATGCGGGCGCGGCGCTCCAGCGGCGAGGCGTTGCGCGTGGCGGCCAGTTCCTCGCCGTGGCGGATCACCGGCTCGATGCCGAGGCCCATCAGCAGCTTGCGCGCCTGGCTGTAGTCGTCGGCGTGGGTGATCCACACCTGCGGCCACTGGCTGCGATCCTGCCGGCGCGGCGAATAGCTGTGCCGCTGCCAGCCGCGCCGATGGTAGTTGGAGCGATTGGACACCGTCGCCTGGATGCCGTGCTCGGCCATCAGGGCGACCACCGAATCGATGTTTTCCGGGCGGGGGGAGGTATAGATCTGGCGCATGCGGGAAGTTTACGCGAACAGCCTTGAACCGGGCGTTCAGTCGTCCCCGGCCACGCCGTTGCGCACGCGGATCAGCCCTTCCTGCGCGCTGGAGGCGACCAGGGCGCCGTCGCGGCTGAAGATCTGGCCGCGTGCCAGGCCGCGCCCACCCTGCGCGGTGGGGCTGTCGAACGAGTACAGCAGCCATTCGTCGACGCGGAACGGGCGATGGAACCACAGCGCATGATCGAGGCTGGCCATCTGCACGTTCTGGGTCATGTACGAGATGCCGTGCGGCAAGGTGGCGGTGCCGATCAAGTGGAAATCCGACGCGTACGCCAGCAGCGCGCGGTGCAGGATCGGCGAATCGTCGATCGTCGCGGTGAGCCGGAACCAGATGTGCTGGATCGGCGGGCGCTTGACCGGGTGCATCTCGTCGCGCGGCCACACCTGGCGGAACTCGAACGGGCCGTCGATGCCGAGCCAGCGCTGCAGTTTCACCGGCAGCCGCGCCAGTTCGTCGGCCGGCAGCGGATGCATCGGCTCGATGTCTTCCGGCGCGGGCACTTCGGGCATCGAGGTCTGGTGCTCCACGCCGTGCTCGGCGAGCTGGAACGAGATCGAGCCGTTGAGGATCGGCTGGCCGTGCTGGATCGCCACCACCCGCCGCGAGGAAAACGAACCGCCGTCGCGGGTGCGTTCCACGTTGTAGACGATCGGTGCGCGGATGTCGCCGGCGCGCAGGAAATAGGCGTGCAGCGAGTGCGCCTCGCGCGCCGGGTCCACTGTCTGCTGCGCCGCCGACAAGGCCTGCCCCAGCACCTGGCCGCCGAACACGAAACGCGTGCCGATGTCGCGGCTCTGGCCGCGGAACAGGTTGTCTTCCAGCCGTTCGAGCTGCAGCAGTTCGACGAGTTCGGCGACGTGGTCTTCGCTCATGGGGGATCCTTGCAGGGGGCGCCAGTATAGCGGCGGCGCCTCGCGATCCCCGTTCAGCGGTCGAAGGTGACGGCGATCTGCCGGGGATCGAGCGCGGCCAGGAAGTCGCGGGCGTCGAAAGCCTGGCCCGGGGCGAGTGCGCCGGTACCGCTGACGCGGCCGTCCAGAATGCGCTGCAACGCCTCCACCAGCAGCGGCGCGGTCACCGCATAAATGTCACGGCCGCTGGCAACGGCGCGCAGGCGGCGCTGGTCTCGGTGTACGCGTACGTCGACCACGAACCGCTGCGCGGAACGCCCGCTGCCGTCGGCGGCCACCGGTGCCGGCGTGGACGGATCGCGCAGGTCGCGCAGCGGAGCCAGGTTCATCCATGAATGCAGGTCGCCGCAGGTGATGTGCCGTGGCAGCACGACGGCCTCGGACAAGGGCAGCAGCACGGTTTCCAGTCGTCCGAACGGGGCCGGGAAATCTGTCTCGCGCAGCGGCGCGGGCTCGGGCACGGTGCGGCTGCGGCCGTGCTCGATGCAGGTGCGCGGGTAATGATTGCGCTCGCCGGTGATGCGGGTGCCGCGGGTGGGATGCCAGCCGTCGAGCGCCACGGCGACGTCCACGGCATCGGCATCGGTGGCGCCACCGAGCGCGGCGCTGGCGAGCAGGTCGGCGAGGCCGCCGTAGAAGGCCATCGCCGGCAGCACGGTCACGCCAGCGGCTTTCGCCGCCGCATCGCGTGCGAACGTATCGAGCACGGCGCGTTGTTCCGCCGCCACGTCCAGATAGTGGATGCGTGCGCGCAACGCGGCATCCAGCACCGGCACCGCCGTGTCGAGGAACGGCCCGGCGCAATGCAGCACGGCGGCGGTGCCGGCGAAGGCGGCGTCCAATGCAGCGGGATCGTCGACGGATGCTGCATGCACTTCCACACCGGTGGTCGCAGCCAGTTGCTGCAGCCGGGACGCGTCGCGGCCACAGGCGACCGGCACGAAACCGCGCCGGCGAAGCTCGTCCAGCACGAAGCGGCCGGTATGGCCGTAGGCGCCGTACACGGCGACGCGACGATTGCTCATCAGGTAGTTCTCGGGAGTTTCCGGGTCATGTCGGCGATCCCGCCGGGGCGTTTCTCGGCGGCGGATCGGCGCCCCGAGGGGCGCCGATCCTGTGGCGAGGGGGACTTCGCCGCTCACGCTTGCGCTGCCGCCTCGCGCAGCTTCTGCGCGCATTCCTCGCAGCACACTTCGACGGTGCGTCCGCCGATGGTCACTTCGATCGCGTTGTGGTCCAGCGGGTAGTCGCAGGCGGCGCAGGTTTTCTCGTTCATGGGGATTCTCCGTGGGCTGCCCGGGATCGGGCAAGCGCAGGAGACCATGCCGCGGCAGGCGCGGCTGTCAGGATCTTTAGCGACTCACGATGCGCGCGTCAGCGCGGCCTGGCGGAACGCGCTGGGCGTGCGGCCGTAAGCCTGGCGGAACGCGGCGCTGAAGTGGCTGTGGCTGGAGAAGCCGAGGTCCAGCGCCAGGGCGGCGACGTCCTCGCAATCGGCGATCCGGTCCAGCGCATGCGCCAGCCGCAGGCGCAGGTGATAGCGGTACAGCGGCATGCCTTCGACCTGCTGGAAGGCCTGGGTGAGGTAGACCGGCGAGCCGCCGATGTCCGCGGCGATCTCGGCCAGCGTCCAGCGCCGGGTGAGGTCGCTGGCCAGCAGCAGCTTGGCCCGGTCCACCAGCCGCTGGCGCGCGTGGCTGGCGCCGGGAGCATGGGTGGTGCGAGGGCCGAGGCTGCGGCAGACCAGGGTCAGCGCCAGGCTCTCGGCTTCCAGTGGCTCGATGTTGCCGTGGCGCAGGCTGTGGCGCAGCAGTGCCACCAGCACCTGGGCGCGTTCGTCGATGCGCAGCGACTGGCCGTGGAAGACCGGTTCGTCGCGACGCTGCAGCAGGTCGGTCGGCGCCAGCTCGCGCAGCAGCGGTTGCGCGATCGACAGCGACAGGCAGGCATCCCCACCAGTCGCCGGATGGCTGACCTGGTAGTTCTGGCCGGCATTGAACAGCAGCACGTGGTTCGCATCGGCCACCGACTGCGTGCTGCCGACGTGGCGCAGGAACAGGCCGCGATACGGAAACACCAGGTGCGTCGCGGCCGCGCATTCCTCCGCGCTGCGATGACGGCACTCGCCGCGGCAATGCACGTCGTGCGCCGCGACGAGCGGCGTTTGCAGCAGCGGCTGGACGGTGAATTCCGACATGGCCTGGGCCGGGGGAGGCTGGTTCGCAGTCTAACGCAGCCGTTGCAGGCCGCAGGCGGGCACGATGGCGTCCCACGGGAAGCGCACGCCGGGGTCGAGTTTGCGGCGGATCTGCTGCGCGGGATCGTCGCTGGCCGGGATCAGGTCGGTGTCCAGGTCTTCGTGGCCGGCGATCCGGCGCAGGTTCGGGAACGCCGCGCGCAACTGCGTCAGCAGGGCGAGCAGGGCGTCGATCTGCGCGGCGGGGTAGGGCTCGGTCATGGTCTGGCGGCGCGAGTCGAACCAGTCGGGGTAGCGGCCCGCGTTCACCAGCTCGATGCCGATCGAATTCGCGTTGTGCCCGCGTACGTGATGGGCGATGCGCGTGCCGGGCACGTAGCGGCAGATCGTGCCGTCGCGGTCGATGTAGTAGTGGCCGCTGTTGCCGGTGCCGCTCGGATGCAGCACGCGTTCGCCGTATTCGCGGGCCATGGCCAGGTCGGGTAGCTCGGTGCAGTGGATCACCACCAGTTCGATGGCCTCGGCCGGGCGCTCGGGCAGCCGGTCGACGTAGGGCAGCGGCTGGTCGTGGAGGGTCAGGGACATCGGCCAAGTCTCGCATGGCGCGGCCGGAGGCGGAAACGCCGCCTGCTACCATGCGCGTCTTGCTTTTGGCCTTTCCGGAGACCGCCATGCGCGGCCAGATCATTCTTTCGCACGGCTCGGATTCCGCGCCGGAGGCGACCAAGGTCAGCGCGCTGGCCGCACTGGCCGAGTCGCTGGGCTGGCGCACGCAGCGACCGGACTACCGCAGCGACGACGCGCGCGGCCATGCCGGGTCGGTGGCGCCGCGGATCGCGCGCCTGCGCGCCACGATCGAATCGCTGGACGCGCCGCCACTGCTGGTCGGCTCGAGCATGGGCGCGTTCGTCTCCGGCCTGGTCTCGCTGGAGGTGCCCGTGGCCGGGCTGTTGCTGCTCGCCACGCCCAGTCAAGTCCCGGGATACGCGCGGGCGTTCGATCTGCGTCCCGGGGTGCCCACGATGCTGATCCACGGCTGGCGCGACGAGGTGTGCCCGCTGGCCGGCGTGCAGGCGTTCGCCGCGAAGCGCCGGCTGCCGCTGCTCGTGCTGGACGATGACCACCGGCTGGGTTCCAGCGTGGAGCTGATCGCGACGCAGTTCCGGGCCATGCTCGAACGCCTGGCGAGCGCCGCATGAACCATTACTTCGCCACCTGCCCGAAAGGCATGGAATACCTGCTGCGCGACGAACTGGTCGCGCTCGGCGCGCTCGACGTGCGCGAGGCACTGGCCGGCGCGCACTTCTCCGGCACGCTGGAAACCGCCTACCGCGCCTGCCTGTGGTCGCGCCTGGCCAGCCGCATCCTGCTGCCGCTGGCCGAGTTCGACGCGGCCGACGACGAGGCGCTGTATCGCGGCGTGCAGACGATCGACTGGAGCGCGCACCTGGCCGCGCACGGCACCTTCGCCGTGGACGCCGGCACCGCGCTGAGCAAGCTCACCCACAGCCAGTTCGTCGGCCTGCGCACCAAGGACGCGGTGGTCGACCAGTTCCGCCAGCGCGACGGCTCGCGCCCGGACATCGACACCGACGAGCCGGACATCCGCATCAACCTGCGCCTGCGGCGCGACCGCGCCACCGTATCACTTGATCTCGCGGGTTCACCGCTGCATCGCCGCGGCTGGCGCGAGGAGCAGGGCGAGGCGCCGCTCAAGGAAAACCTCGCCGCGGCGATACTGCTGCGCGCGCACTGGCCCGAGGTCTACGCCGGCGGCGGCGCGCTGCTCGACCCGATGTGCGGCTCGGGCACCCTGCTGATCGAAGGTGCGTTGATGGCCGCCGACGTGGCGCCCGGCCTGCGCCGCGAATACTTCGGCTTCCTCGGCTGGCAGCAGCACGACATCGCGCTGTGGCGCAGCCTGCTGGACGAGGCGAAGCAGCGTGCCGAGACCGGCTTGCGCGCGCTGCGCCCGTGCTTCTTCGGCAGTGACGCTGACCCGCGCATGGTGCAGACGGCCAAACGCAACGCGCAGGCCGCCGGCGTGGCCGGCTTTTTCACCCTGGACAAGCAGGACATGGCCCGCGCCGCGCCGCCGCCCGGCGTCGGCTACGGCCTGGTCATCACCAATCCGCCGTACGGCGAGCGCCTCGGCGACCGCGCCGAGATGCCGAAGCTTTACCGCGCGCTGGGCGACACGTTGCGCCAGCGCTTCACCGGTTGGCGCGCCGCGGTGCTGGCCGGCGACCTGGAGCTGGGGCGTGCCATGCAGTTGCATGCGGACAAGCGCTACGCGCTGTACAACGGCGCACTGGAAACCGTGCTGCTGACGTTCGACCTGAAGCCGCGCGACGAGACGCCGCGCGAACCCAGGCCGCTCTCGCCGGGCGCGCAGATGCTGAAGAACCGGCTGGAGAAGAACGTCAGGCATTTGCGCAAGCGGCTCACCCGCGAAGGCATCCACTGCTGGCGCGCCTACGACCAGGACCTCCCCGAGTACGCGGCGGCGATCGACGTCTACGGCGACACGGGTGGCGACGACCATTTGCACATCCAGGAGTACCGCGCGCCGGCGGATATCCCCGCCGACGTTGCGCGCCTGCGCCTGCGCGAGATCGCCCGCGTCGCCGGCGAGGTGCTGGGCGTGCCGCGCGAACGCATCGCGATCAAGACCCGCGAGCGCGGCAAGGGCGGTTCCAAGTACGGCCAGCTCGACCAGCGCGGCGAGTTCATTGAAGTGGATGAGGGCGGCCTGAAGTTCCTGGTCAACCTCACCGATTATCTCGATACCGGCCTGTTCCTCGACCACCGGCTGGTGCGCGCGAAAGTGCGCGAGCTGGCCGACGGCAAGTGTTTCCTCAACCTGTTCGCCTACACCGCCACCGCCAGCGTGCACGCGGCGGCCGGCGGCGCGCTGGAAACCACCAGCGTGGATCTGTCGGCCACCTATCTGGAGTGGGCATCGCGCAACCTCGCGTTGAACGGTTTCACCGGCGCCGACCATCGGCTGATGCAGTTCGACGCGCTGGAGTTCCTGCAGCGTGATCGCGGCCATTACGGCCTGATCTTCGTCGATCCACCGACCTTCTCCAACTCCAAGCGCGCCGAGGATTTCGACGTGCAGCGCGACCACGTGAAGCTGCTCGAAGCCTGCAACGAACGGCTCACCCGTGACGGCGTGATCGTGTTCTCCAACAATTTCCGTCGCTTCAAGCTGGATCGCGAGGCGCTGGAGCCGCACTTCGAGATCGAGGACTGGAGTGCGCCCAGCATCCCGTTCGACTTCGCCCGCCGTGCCGACATCCACGGCTGCTGGCTGCTGCGCCGGCGCCGGGCCGTGACGGGAGTCAACCCGTGGGATACGGCGCGCATCAAGCCGTGAACCTTTCAGTGCGCATTAAGCCCGCGCGCTCGACTATCCCCGCGTACAACGGAGAACGATCATGAACACAGCGGGTTTGCGTGCTTCCGGCAAGAGTGCCGCGATCGGCCTGGCGCTGGTCGCCGCGTTGGCAATGCCTCTGGGCGCGTCCGCGCGCGGCTGGGGCGGGCATGGTCCCCATGGTGGCTACTACGGCGGTCACCATGGCGGTTATCACGGCGGCTACTACGGTCATGGCGGCCACTGGAGCGGCGGCCGCTGGATCGCCGGGGCCATCGTCACCGGTGCCGTGGTCGGCCTGGTCGCCGACGCGCTGCGGCCGGCTCCGGTTTATTACGACCAGCCGGTCTACCGCGCGCCGCGCACGGTGGTCTACGAGTACGGTGCGCCGGTGGTGACCCGCCGCGTGGTCGAAACGCGTACCGTGGTATACGACGACCCGTACCAGACGCGTTACATCCGCGACGACGGCTACGACCGCGACGACGGCTACGACGGCAACTGAGTCATGTCGTGATGCGAGTGTGCGAGCCCGGCCCCGGCCGGGCTCGCGCGTTTGTACCCGTCGCAAGACGGCGTGTCCGATCACAAGTTCTGAACAACTCTCGCGGCATCCTTGAGGGCATGCACTTTCGCACCATCATGCCGCTGTCCCGTGGCCGGTTCGTCCGGCCGTCGCGACCGCGGCGCAGCATGCATGACCGTTGATCCACCGTCGGCCCGCGCCGGCACCGCCGCGCGTTTCGAGCGGGTGCGCCGGCAGACGCCGGCGCTGTGCGCGAGCCTGACGGCCGAGGACATGCAGCTGCAGTCGATGCCCGACGCCAGCCCGGCGAAATGGCACCTGGCGCATACCACCTGGTTCTTCGAGACCTTCGTGCTTGCGCACGACCCGGCCTGGAAGCCGCGCGACCCGGCCTGGCATTACCTGTTCAACTCCTACTACCAGTCGGTCGGGCCGATGCACGTGCGCGCGCAGCGCGGGCTGCTGTCGCGGCCCTCGCTGGACGAGGTGCGCGATTACCGCCGGCGCGTGGACGAGGCGGTGCTTGCCCTGCTGGATCGCCGCGACGATCCGGAACTGGCGAGCCTGGTCGAGCTGGGCCTGCAGCACGAGCAGCAACACCAGGAGTTGTTGCTGACCGACATCAAGCATGCGTTCTGGTGCAATCCGCTGCAGCCGGCGCTGCATTCGTCGATCGCGGCACCCGCGGGTGCGCCCGCGGTGTCGCTGCAATTCCTGCCCGGGCGCGAGGGCATCGTGGAGATCGGCCATCGTGGCGAAGGCTTCGCCTTCGACAACGAAACCCCGCGCCACCGCACCCTGTTGCAACCGCATGCGCTGGCCAACCGGCTGGCGACCAATGCCGAATACCTGGCGTTCGTGCGTGAAGGCGGCTATCGCGAGCCCGGCCTGTGGTTGTCCGACGGCTGGGCCACGGTGCAGCGCGAAGGCTGGCAACATCCGCTCTACTGGCAGGATGACCTGGCCAGCGAGTTCACCCTGGCCGGCGTGCGTGCGCTCGACCCCGCCGAACCGGTATGCCACCTGAGCTACTACGAGGCCGATGCGTTCGCGCGCTGGGCCGGCGCGCGGCTGCCGACCGAGGCGGAGTGGGAGTCCGCCGCGCAGGGCGTCGCGATCGAAGGCAACCTGCAGGAAAGCGGGCGCTTCCAGCCGCTGCCCGCGCACGCTGGCGAGGGCGCGCTGCAGTTGTTCGGCGACGCGTGGGAATGGACCGCCTCGCCGTACGTCGGCTACCCCGGTTACCGCCCGCTGCCCGGATCGCTGGGCGAATACAACGGCAAGTTCATGTGCGGCCAATGGGTGCTGCGCGGCGGCTCCTGCGCCACCCCGCGCGATCACATCCGCGCCAGCTACCGCAATTTCTTTCCACCCCATGCCCGCTGGCAGTTTGCCGGGCTGCGACTGGGACAGGACCGATGAACAGCATGCAAGCCTGCGGCCTTCGCGACGACGAACGCCGCCCGCCCGCCAGCGAACTGCTCGAAGTCGCCCGGCACGGGCTGGCGCTGAAACCCAAGCGGCTGCCGTCGTGGCTGTTCTACGACCAGCGGGGCTCGGCCTTGTTCGAGCAGATCTGCGAGCAGCCGGAGTACTACCTCACCCGCTGCGAGATCGCGTTGATGAGCGAGCACGCCGCCGACATCGCCGACAGCCTCGGCAGCGACGTGCGCCTGGTCGAGTACGGCAGCGGCAGCGGACGCAAGACGCGCATGCTGCTGCGCCACCTGCGCGAGCCGGTGAGTTACGTGCCGGTGGAAATCTCGCCCGAGCCGCTGCAGCACAGCGTGCAACGCCTGGCGCAGGAGTTTCCGCAACTGCCGCTGCAACCGCTGTGTGCCGATTTCAGCAAGCCGTTGCGCCTGCCGATTCCGCCGCGCGCGCCGCGCCGCACGGTGCTCTATTTTCCCGGTTCCACCATCGGCAATTTCGAGGCGCATGACGCGGTGGCCCTGCTGCGCAAGATGCGTGGCGAGATGGGCGACGCCGGCGGCCTGCTGGTCGGGGTGGATCTGAAAAAGGACCCGGCGCTGATCGAGGCCGCCTACAACGACGCGGCCGGCGTCACCGCCGAGTTCACGCTGAACATGCTGCTCCGGCTCAACCGCGAGATCGGCAGCGATTTCGACCTCGCCGCCTTCGCCCACCGCGCGCGCTACAACCCGATGGCCGGGCGCATCGAGACGCAGCTGGTCAGCCGGCGCGAGCAGCAGGTGGCGATCGGGCGCGACAAGGTCCGCTTCGGCGCGGACGAGGCGATCCAGGTCGAATACAGCTGCAAGTATTCGCTGGAGGATTTCGCGGCGCTGGCAGACAAGGCGGGGTTGGCGGTGCAGCGGGTGTGGACCGATTCCCGACGGATGTTCAGCGTGCAATACCTGGTGCGCGCCGGCCTGCGCATGGATTGACGCCGCGGGCGGGGGTGGCCGGCGTCAGCCGCTCAGCGGCGCGGAAAACAGGATGCAGGCGTCGCCCGCGATCGTCACCTCGACCGGCTCGTCGTCCACGATGCGCACCTCGACATGGACGATGCCGTCGCGGCGCAGCGCGCGGCCCTGGTGGCCGGCGAACCGCAGCGACGCTCCGTCATGCGGCATCAGTCGATGGTGCACCAGGTAGGCACCCAGCGGGCCGTTGGCGTTGCCGGTGACGGGGTCCTCGTCGATGCCGATGGCGGAGGCGAACATGCGCCCGTCGGTGGCCGCCTCGCCCTCGCGCAGCTGGAACGCGAAATAGCCGTTGCAGCCGATCTCCGCGCTCAGGGCCGCCAGGGCGGGCATCCTCGGCGCCAGGGCGTCGAGGTCGACCGTCGGTTCCAGCGGCACCATGACCTTGCCATGGCCGGTGGAAATCACCTGCAGCGGCAGCGTCGGGGTCAGCTGGTCGTCGGCCACGCCCAGTGCGGCGGCGATGCGACGGCGGACGGAATCGCCCAGCGGCGGGCCGATGCGCGGCCGCTCCTGCTGCATGAAGACGCGGCGGCCCCCGGCTTCGTTGCGGCCGATGCGGATGCGCTGGATGCCGGCGGCGGTCTTCTGTCGAAATTCGTTGCTGCCGAAGCCGGGCAAGCCGGCGCGCACGTAATGGGTGGCGATCGTGGCGTGGCCGCACAGCGGCACTTCGGTGGTGGGGGAGAAGTAGCGCAGCCGCACGTCGTGGTCCGCGCCGTCCGGCGCCAGCACGAAGGCGGTCTCGGAGTGCTTCAGTTCCCGCGCGAGATCCTGCATCTCCGCGTCGGACATGCCGTCGGCGTTCAGCACCACGCCGGCCGGGTTGCCGCGAAAACGCGTGGTGGTGAAGGCGTCGACGTGATACAGCGTGCGCTTGTTCATGGGTGGCCTGGCGGATGGCGACGACGCGGAAGTCGGCGGGGCGCTGCCGACTCCTGCCGTCGTCGCGCGGCACGCTTACCGGGCGCCGTACAACGCCTTCACGTCGCGGGTCAGCGCGGACTGGCTGTCGGCGCGCGAGTAGAACATGTGGCCACCGGGGTACTCCTTCACCTGCACGCGGGTCGGGTCGCCCATGGCCGGCATCTGGTCGACCGCCAGCACCGAGACCATGAACGGGCAGGAGAGGTCGTCCCAGCCGTGCGCGATCAGCACGCGCAGCTTCGGATCGTTGGCCACCGCCTCGCGCAGCTGGCTGACCGAGCCTTCGCGGGCATCGTCGTCCTCGTGCCACAGGCGGTTCACCTCGTAGCTCAGCGCGTTGTAGCGGCCGGCGACTTTCCAGCCCACGGTCTGGGTGACGAAGTTGACCATCGCGCTGGTGGTCGGCGCGATGATGCTGTTGAGCAGCGGGTCGCCGGTGCGCTGCGAGGGCGCATGCGGGAACGGGTCCCAGGCGGTGACGTTGGAATCGTAGCGGCTGCCCAGCTTGCCCTCGGCGCGGTACACCTCGCGCAGGTAGGCCTGGGTCTCGATGCGACCGCCGGAGCGCTTGACGAACACCGGGTCCAGCCCGGTCAGCTCGGTCACTTTCCGGATCATCGCCTCGGTGGCGGCCGGATCGGAGCGGCCCTTCATCAGCGTGGTCGCGTACTCGCCGCGGGTGTAGGCGATGATCGGCGCCATCGCCTCGGCACTGAGCTTGCCCTCGCGCTCCAGGTGGGCGGCGGCGATCGAAGGCAGGGTGGTCATCCACGGCAGCGGCGAGACGGTGTCGTCGCTCCACGCCGACGGATCGAGGTAGGGCGAGATCAGCGTCACGCCGCTCATCGCCACGCCCAGCTGGGTCTGCATGTACTCGGTGATGCGCGGGCCGCGGAAGCCGCCGTAGCTTTCGCCCACGTAGTACTTGCGCGAATCCATGCGGCCGTTCTTCACCAGCCAGTCGTACATGATGCGCGAGAGGTACTTGATGTCGACGTCGGTGCTGTAGAAATCCTTGGTCGCCTGCTTGTCGTCGACCAGCGCGCGGCTGTAGCCGGTGCCCACCGGGTCGATGAAGACCAGGTCGGTGAAGCCCAGCCAGGTCCCGGGATTGTCGTGCAGCACCGGCGGGTCGGAGGGCGAGTCGCCGGCATCGCCGAAGCTCACTTTCTTCGGGCCGATCGCGCCCAGGTTGAGGTAGACCGACGAGGCGCCCGGGCCGCCGTTGAGCGCGAAGGTCACCGGGCGGTCCTTGCCGGGGATGGTGTAGGCGGTGAACACCACCTCGGCGGTCTTGTTGCCCTTCTCGTCGCGCACCGGCAGCGAACCCACGGTGACGGTGTACTTGAGCGTCCTGCCGTCGACCGTGGTGGTCTGCGTCACGTGCGCGTCGGCCGGAAACGGCGGCAGCTGGAAGCCGTCCTTGCCCGCGGCGTCGGCGCTTGCCGCCGGCTTGTGGCTGTCGGCCGCCATCACGGTGGTAGTGAACCCCGTCAACAGCAGGGCGGCCATCAGGGCGAACGGCAGGGACTTGCGCACAGGCGTCTCCTCGGGCGTAAAGAGCGAAGACTAAACGCGCGGCGCACGTGCCGAGTGTGCTGAAAGGCATGGGTCGACGGCGCGCTGCAGCGCGGCGCCCGCTACACGCCTCATCCCGGCCTGGCGTTGCGTGCGGCGATGCAGGGCAGGGCGTGGCGCTGGCGCGCCATCGGCTGGCGGTGGACGATGTGGCGAGCGGCGGCCTGCTGCGCGCTGATCAGCCGCGCGCCAGCGCGCCTTCGATGAACTGCTGCAGCTGCGCCGCGTTCAGCGCACCGGATTGCCGCGCGATCTCGCGGCCCTGCCTGAACATGACCAGGGTGGGGATGCTGCGGATGTTGAAGCGCGCGGCGATCTGCGGTTGGGCTTCGGTGTCCAGCTTGGCCAGCCGCAGGCGCGGCTCGAACCTGCCGGCGGCCTGCACGAACACCGGCGCGAAACCGACGCACGGCCCGCACCACGGCGCCCAGAAATCCACCAGCACCGGCAGGTCGCCGCGGCCGGCTATCGCGTCGAAGTTCGCGGTCGTGAGTTCCGCCGGATGCCCCTCGAACAAGCCATGCTTGCAGCGGCCGCAGTTCGGGTGCTCGGCGACACGCTCGGCGGGCACGCGGTTGAGCGCGCCGCAATGCGGGCAGGGGATGGTCAGTGCGGTGCTCATGGCGGACTCCGGCAACGGGCGGGCGACGCCCTGCAGTGCAGATGGCGGCGCGCGCGGCGAAATCCAAGCCGGCCGCGGCTGGCGGGTCAGGCCGTCCGGCGCGGCACGAACCGCAACGCCACCGAGTTCATGCAGTAGCGCAGGCCGGTCGGGCGCGGGCCGTCGTTGAAGACGTGGCCGAGGTGGCTGTCGCAGCCCTTGCAGCTGATGGCCGTGCGCGTCATGCCGAACAGGTGGTCGGTCGCCTCGACCAGGTTGCGCCGCGCGATCGGCTGCCAGAAGCTCGGCCAGCCGGTGCCGGAGTCGAACTCGGTGGCGGCGTCGTAAAGCGCGGTGCCGCAGGCGATGCAGCGGAACAGGCCGGGCACGGCGGGGCGTTCGTGCTCGCCGCTGAATGCTCGCTCGGTGCCTGCGTGACGCATGATTTCGTACGACGCCGGCGACAGCCGCTGCCGCCACTGCGCGTCGCTCAGCACCAGCTTCGGTACCTCGCGCGCGCCGAGGTCGCGGCCCGCACCGTCGAAGATCTCCAGCAGCACGTTGCCGGCGTCGCCCACCGGCGTGTTGGCCGCCGCGTGCAGCCGCGGCACCAGCCAGCCGCCACCCACGGCCAGCAGGGCACCGCCGCCGAGCGCGGCGCGCAGGAAGCGGCGGCGATCCATCGCGAGGGTTTCATCGAGTCGAGACATGACGGCCTCCCGGGTTGCGGAATGGGTGGAATGGCGGATCGGATCAGCCGAAGGTGAAGGCGTAGGCCCGCACACCGGGATCGAGGAAGGTGATCTTGAACAGGCGTTCGCCGCTGCCGTTGGCCTGGCGCACGAGTTGATACAGGCGCTGGCCGGTGACGGTACCGTTGCCATCGGCGTCGGTATCCATGCCGTGGTCGGCGCCGGGCGGCTTGCCGTCGATGGTGACGCGGTAGCGGATCGGCTTGCCGTCCGCCGCCGGGCCGAGCACCAGGTGCAGGTCGCGGCCGCGGAAGCGATAGACGATGGCGCCGCCGGCCTGCTCCAGTTGCGCGTTCTCGTCGTGCACGCTCCAGCGGCCGTCGAGCGACCACTGGTTGGTGGCCAGCGCGGCCGGTGCGTGATAGTCGTGCGCCTCGTCGCGCGTCACGCGGCCGCCGACGAAGTTCCTGGCGCGGGCATAGCCGACATAGGTCTCGGGCGAACGGGTGGGGTCATTCGACGCGGCCGCTTCGACCCCGCGGTGGTCGAAGCGCACGTAGCCGCCCGGCAGGTTCTTCTGGCCGGCCTCGGTCAGCAACTGGCGGATCACGTCCTCGCTCTGCCGGTATTCGCCTTCGCCGAAATGGTGGTGGCGAATCTGTCCGCGCGCGTCGACGAAGTAGTGCGCGGGCCAGTACTGGTTGTCGAAGCCTTTCCAGATCGCGTAGTGGTTGTCCAGCGCCACCGGGTAGTCGACGCCCAGATCCTTCACCGCCTTGGCGACGTTGGCCGGGTTCTTCTCGAAGGCGAACTCCGGCGCATGCACGCCGATCACCACCAGGCCGTGGTCCTTGTACTTGTCGGCCCAGCCGCGCACGTACGGCAGCGCGCGGATGCAGTTGATGCAGGAATAGGTCCAGAAATCGACCAGCACCACCTTGCCGCGCAGCGATTCGGCGCTCAGCGGGGGGCTGTTGAGCCACTGCGTGGCGCCGGCCAGCGACGGGAACGCGCCTTCCACCGGCAACGGCTCGCCGGCCTTCAGCTCGGGCTGCGGCGCCGGCGCCGGGCGCACGGCGTCGATCAGCTTCTGTTCGATGCCGCTGGTGCTGGCCAGCGAGACGCGGGTGAGCAGGCCGGTGTCCAGCCCCAGCGCGATCGCGGCCACGCCGCACAGCACCAGCACGCCGAGCGCACGACGCACCCATTCACCGGCGCCTAGCGAACGCTTCATCAGCACGAACACCCTGCCGCCGATCAGCAGGGCGAGGCCCAGCGAGGTGGCCGCGCCGGCGGCGTAGGTGAGCAGCAGCAGGGTGGTCTGCACGCTGGCGCCGTTCAATGCCGCGCCGGTCAGCAGCAGGCCGAGGATCGGCCCCGCGCACGGCGCCCACAGCAGGCCGGTGGCGACGCCGAGGCCGGCTGCGCCCCAGACCGAGTCGCCGTCCGCGGCCGAGCGCTGCGACAGCCGGTTGCCCAGCGCCACGAACGGGCGCGTGATCCACTCGGCCAGATGGGTCGACAGCAAGGTCAGCCCGAGGAAGGCCAGCACCGCCATCGCCACCCAGCGGCCGTACTGGTTCGCGTGCACCGCCCAGCCGCCGCCGAGCGCGGCCAGCGTGGCGACCACGGCGAAGGTGATCGCCATGCCCAGCAGCATCGGCAAGCCGTTGCGCATGAACGGCCGGTCGGAGCGGGCGAACACGAACGGCAGCACCGGCAGGATGCACGGGCTGAGGATGGTCAGGACGCCGCCGAGATAGGCGAGGATCAACACGAGCATGGAGTTTCATCCGTGGGTGGTTGCCTGAGGATTCGCCGCCGCCGCCGCCCGGGTTACCTGCGGGCAGGAGGTAACGTCGGCGCACGATGCGGCGAAGACCCCGGTGAGCGTTCCGTCGTGGAGCGAACGGGTCGCAAGCCTTGACCGCCACCGCCTTCATGGGTCTAGATAGTGGACTTTCCCATGGGATCAGTCCCGTCCGGACCGTGCCAGCCGAATCCGCCGCCGCCAGCGCCAGCGAATCGCCCGACCGGCGCCGGTCGGCGTGGATGGCCGCCGCGCAGGCCGGCGACCGGCGTGCCTACGAAAAACTGCTGGCCGATTCGGTGGCGCTGATCCGCGCCGTGGCACGCCGCCAGGGTGTGGCGCCCGATCATCTGGATGACGTGGTGCAGGAAACCCTGATCACCGTGCATCGCGTGCGCCAGACCTACGACCCCAGCCGTTCCTACGACGCCTGGCTCGGCGCGATCGCCGCTCGCCGCGCGATCGACTCCCTGCGCAGCCGCGGTCGCCGCGACAGCCGCGAACTGCACGATGAATTCGCGCTCGACCGTCACCCGGATGCCGACGACGCCAGCGCCGCCACCGAAAGCGAGCAGCGCGCACAGCGCCTGCACGAGGCGATCGCCGAGTTGCCGCCCGGCCAGCGCGAGGCGGTGGAACAGCTTGGCCTGCGCGAGCGCTCGCTCAGCGAGGCGGCCGAGCTGACCGGGCGCAATACCGGCGCGCTGAAAGTGAACCTGCATCGCGCGCTGAAGGCACTGCGCGAACGTTTCCATGGAGAACCCTGACGTGACGGCCGATCCGCAATCCCACCAGGCGTTGATCGACCGCCTTGGCACCGACCTGGTGCCGGTGCGGCGGCTGCTGCCGCCAGGGCTGCGCACGGCCGGCTGGCTGCTGCTGGTGGCGGCGCTGGCGGCCGGCTTGCTGATGCACTACGGCGCAGGTCCGATGCTGCGGCGCTGGGCCGCCACGCCGGACCTGGCCTGGGCCGGCATCGGCGCGGTGATCACCGCGATCAGCGCGGCGTGGGCCGCGTTCGCGCTGGCCGTGCCCGGGCGGCGTGCGGCATGGGCGTGGCTGCCGCTGCCCGGTGCCTTGCTGTGGATCGGTGCCAGCGGCCTCGGCTGCCTGCGCACGTGGCTCGCGCCGGGCACCGAAGTCGCCGGCCTGCAGCAGAGCGCCGACTGCCTGCTCTTCATCATCGGCTTCTCGATCCCGCTCTCCGCGCTGCTGGTCGTGCTGCTGCGCCGCGCCTGCCCGCTGCGGCCGGTGCTTGCCGCGGTGCTGATCGGCCTGGCCAGCGCCGCCGCCTCGGCCAGCCTGCTGGAGATCTGCCATGCGTTCGACTCCGCTGCCACCGACCTGCTGACGCACGCGCTGGCCGTCGCCGCGGTGGTGGCCGTCAACGCCGCCATGGGCGGGCGGTTGTTGTCGAAAGCGTAGGGATTCGGCAGAAGCGTCGCACGCGCCGCGTAGGGCGGGCACCGTCCGCCGGCTTTTGGCCTTGCGACATCGCGACAAGAGCGGCGGGCATTGCCCGCCCTACGCTCTGTTGACGCATGCGCTGGCGGTGGCCGTGGTGGTGGCCGTCAATGCGGCGATGGGCGGGCGGCTGCTGTCGCGGGCCTGAACTCAGTCGCGGAAGTTGTCGAACTGCAGCGGCAGCTCGACCTCGGACTTGCGCAACACCGCCATCGCCGCCTGCAGGTCGTCGCGCTTCTTGCCGCTGACGCGCAGCTTGTCGCCGTTGATCTGCGCCTCGACCTTGAGCTTGGCCGCCTTCAGCTCGGCCACCAGTTTCTTCGCCACCGGCTGCTCGATGCCCTGCTTGACGGTGATCTTCTGCCGCGAGCCGCCCAGGTTGGTTTCCGGGTCGCCGACGTCCAGCGCACGGATGTCGATCTTCCGCGCGATCAGGCGGGCGCGCAGGATGTCCAGCATCTGCTGCAGCTGGAATTCGCTGGGGGCGCTCTGGGCGATCACGCCATCGTCCAGCACGTACTTCGCGTCCACGCCCTTGAAGTCGAAGCGCGTGCCGAGTTCGCGGTTGGCCTGGTCGACGGCATTGGTCAGTTCGTGCTTGTCGACTTCGGAGATCACGTCGAAGGAAGGCATGGCGGCGGCTCGCTGGGAACAGGAGGCAAAGTGTAAGCGATGGCGCTGGGCGATAATGGCGCAACCCTCACTTCCGTCATTCCGGCGCAAGCCGGAATCCGGCGCCTTTCAACGGACACAGTCACCGGGTCCCGGCTTGACCGACCCTTCGGTCGTTGAAAGGCGCCGCGCCGGGATGACGAACAACGAGCTTGATGGCGTGACCATGGTGAGTTCTTGAAAACCGACGTGTTGATCATCGGCGCCGGCGCCGCCGGCCTGATGTGCGCGATCACCGCCGGCCAGCGCGGCCGGCGCGTGCTGGTGGTCGATCACGCCAACAAGGTCGGCAAGAAAATCCTGATGTCCGGTGGCGGCCGCTGCAACTTCACCAACCTGGGCACGACGCCGGCGAATTACCTCTCGGCCAACCCGCATTTCGCCAAGTCCGCGCTGGCGCGCTACACGCCGTGGGACTTCATCGCGCTGGTCGAGAAGCATCGCATCGCCTGGCACGAGAAGGAGCTGGGCCAGTTGTTCTGCGACGACTCCTCGAAGCAGATCGTGCGCATGCTGCTGGACGAGTGCGCCGCGGCCGGCGTCACGGTTGAGGCGAACTGCGCCGTGCAACGCGTGCTCAGGACGCCGGAGGGCTTCAGCGTGCACACCGCGCGCGGCGAGGTGCATGCCGAGTCGCTGGTGGTCGCCTCGGGTGGCCTGTCGATCCCCAGCATGGGCGCCAGCGGTTTCGGCTACGAACTGGCACGCCAGTTCGGCCACGCCGTGCTGCCCACGCGCGCCGGCCTGGTGCCGCTGACCCTGAGCGGCAAGCATCAGGAGCATTACCGGGATCTGGCCGGTGTGGCGCTGCCCGCGGTGGAGGCGCGCGTGGGCAGGCAGGGTTTTCGCGCCGGCCTGCTGTTCACCCATCGCGGCATCAGCGGACCGGCGATCCTGCAGATTTCCTCGTACTGGCAGCCCGGCGACGACTTGCGCCTCGACTTGCTGCCGGACCTCGACGTCGGCGCCTGGCTGGTCGACCAACGCACGGCGCGGCCGCTGGCCGAACTGAAGACCGTGCTCGGCGAGGTGTTGCCGAAGCGCCTCGCGCAGCGGTTGTGCGAGCAATGGCTCGGCAACCGCCCGATGCGCCAGTACCGCGAGACCGAACTGACGCAGATCGGCGCGCAGCTCGCCGCGTGGCCGATCACCGCCAGCGGCACGGAAGGCTACCGCACCGCCGAAGTCACTCTCGGCGGCGTCGACACCGATGGCCTCTCCTCCAGCACGATGCAATCGAAACTCGTGCCCGGCCTCTACTTCATCGGCGAGGTGGTCGACGTCACCGGCTGGCTCGGCGGCTACAACTTCCAGTGGGCGTGGGCGTCGGGGCAGGCGGCGGGCGCGGCGGCCTGATGCCGGTTGCTTGACGCCTCCGGCCGGGGGCTGCAGCATCGTGCGACGGAATTTCCAACGCGCCGCGCCCGCCATCGGGCGGCGGCGCATCTCCAGGGGAGGGCGGCCGATGGCAACGCTGGACAAGGGCAAGCTGGTCGACCCGGCGATCGAGGTCAAGCTGTATGCGTCGATCGAGCATGGCAGCCTGGATGCCGTCCACGCGATCGTGCTGCATCGTACCGATTCCTCCACCGCCACCAGCACGCTCGAAGCGTACGCGGGCGGCAAGCAGACCGGCGCGCACTTCTTGATCGACAAGGCCGGCAAGATCTGCCAGACCGCACGCGTCGATCAGGTGTGCTGGCACGTCGGTGTGCTGCAGGCGCGCTGCCAGGTCGAACACGGCTGCGATCCGCAGGAACTGAAGACGATTGCCTCGCTCATGCACGCGAAAGGCGTGGGCTTCGGTACCCGCGCGAAGAACCTTTCGCGACATGAACTGGGCAAGCCGTATCCCTCGCGCTATCCCTCCAACCAGGACTCGCTGGGGATCGAGGTGGTGGGCACGTTCCAGCCCGCGCAGAAGGCGTTCGAGGCGCCGACGCCGGAACAACTGAAGTCGCTCAAGTACCTGGTGGATATTCTGGTCGGCCTGTTCGGCCTGAACCTGTTGGGCGACGTCTACGCGCACGGCGCGATCGCCCGCAAGGAGGTCACCGAGGGCGCCCAGTTGCTGCAGGCGCTGACCGCTGGGGGCAAGCCGTGAAGGCGTTGGGCCTGGTGCTGCTGAGCGCAGCGCTGGCTGCGTGTGTGCCGGTGCGCGGCAATGGCGGCATCGAGGTTGTTTCGTTGCAGCGGCAGGTCGATGCCACGCGCGCCGACGCCGACATCTGCAGCGCGTTGACGCTCAGTCGCGCGGACGTGGCGCGGTATTTCACGCTGGCCGAGGTGGTCGACCCGGCCACGTTCGACGCCGAGGCGATCATCATGCCGTGCAGCTACCGCGGCACCCTGCGCCGTGCGGGCCAGCTCTACCACTGGGAGATTTTCGCCGGCGGGGCAGCCTATCTGTACGACGGCGGGGAAACCAACCAGCGCTACCTTTGCCGCGAGTCGTGCCTCGCGGCGCTGCCGAACCTGCGCTGAGCGGCGCGCCGATTCATCGCGGGGCCTGCAGCGATCCCGCCGACGGTTGCAGGTCGCCGGGCGCCAGGGTCGCCCAGTGGAGGTGGTGCGGATCGAAACCGCTCTCGATCATCGGCTTGATGATGCGGAAGTAGGGCGAGATGTCGAAGTCGCGCGGCGTGAACAGGCTGGAGCTGCGGATGTGCAGGATCTCCTGGCGCGCGCGCTGGGTGCCGCGCAACTGGCGGTAGTCGCGGTCCAGCATCGGCAGGATCGGATAACGCACGCTGTGGAAGGCCGCCGCGATCAGCGACGAGCAGATCGCCCGGGTCGGCTCGCCGCTGCCCAGCGCCAGCAGGCGCCGGCGCCAGCGTCCGGGCACCGGCGGCGTCGGCAGCAGGTAGCGCATGAGGTCGATCACGTTGCGCATGTCGTAGCGCTGGCCGAGGCGACGCGCGGCGTGTTCGATCACCTGCTCGATCTCGCCGGCGTGCAACCCGACCGGGCGGCAGATGCGCGTGTGCGCCCCGCGATACGCCTGCAGCGGCAGCGCACGCACGCCTTCCACCACGTCGGCTTCGATCAGCACGTGCGCACCGAGCGCGGGGTAGCGGTCGCGCAGGGTGTCGCCCACGTACAACGCCGCGTGCGACCAGCTCGACTGGGTGACGTACTTGATCGCGGTGCCGATGCGGCTGTTGCCGTCGACCAGCAGCACGTCGGCCGGCCGCAGCGATGCCTCCAGCATGTCGTGGCGCGAGGTGCCGAAATGCATGCCGCCGACGCGCGGCTTCGAGAGGTAACGGGCCAGGGCACGGCCCAGCCTGTGCAAGGGATGGAACACGATCGTGCGCTCCCGGCGGTCGCAGGTGCGACGAGCTTAAGCCGTGGGCGCGTGCGTGTCAGCGCCCGAGCAGAAAGCCGCTTTCACCGGCACCGAGAGACTGGAAGCTCACGCCGACCAGGCCAGGCTGCCGTCGACGATGGTGTGGCTGCGCCCGCCGACCCAGATCGCGTCGTTGTCGATGTGCACCATCAGCTGCGCGTCGTGGCCGATCTCGCGGCCCTGGCTGACCTGGTAGCCGCGGGCCAGTGGGCCATGCGGTTCGGCGTGTGCGATCCAGGCGGCGATCAACCCGTTGGCGGCGCCGGAGGCGGGGTCTTCGACGATGCCCACGCCGGCGGGGAATGCGCGCACCACCAGTCGCGGCTGATCCGATGCCACGCGTGCGAAGGCGCACAGCCCCATGCTGCTGCTGGCGCGGGCCAGCGCAAGGATGGCCGCGTGGTCGGGTTGCCAGGCGCGCAGGCTGGCTTCGTCGGCGACCTCGGCCAGCCACCAGCGTCGGCCGCCGTCGACCAGCGCCGGCGGCAGCGCGCCATCGGTCACGCCGTGCAGCGCTGCGGCCAGCAGCGGGTTTGCGTCGCGGCCGGTCGCCAGCACGCGTTCGCCCGGCGAGCGCAGCAGCAGTTCGCGCATGGCGCCGCTGCCTTCGACCCGGATCGGCAACACGCCAGCGCCGCACTCCTGCCACAGCAGTCCGTCGCGCGGCGTGGCCAGACCTGCTTCCAGCGCCGCATGGGCGCTGCCGATGCTGGGGTGGCCGGCAAACGGGATCTCCTCGTGCGGCGTGAAGATGCGCACCCGATAGCTCGCCCGGGGATCGGTCGGCGGCAGCAGGAACGTGGTTTCCACCAGCGCCGTCCAGCGCGCGAAGCGCTGCATCGCGGCACCGTCCCAGTCGTCCGCGCCGATCACCACGCCCAGGTGGTTGCCGCCGCCGAGGGTGGCCGCAAAGACGTCCAGATGCAGGTAACGGAGCAGGCTCATGCATTTCGTCCGACCGCGGGGCGCGGTGCAAAACGGCAGATGATAGAGGGGCAGCCACGGCGGCGACACTGCCGCTTTCGCATAAGCCGCGCCGCGCCGGGCATAAGTGCGCCGGGGCGCCGGGCGAGTCGACAAGCCCGGGGCAAGGCGCCAAGATGCCGACTTTTGCGTCGCGGAACCGTCCATGCCGATCACCTTGGCCATCATTGCCATCACCTGCATCGTCTCGTTCATGGCGTTCAAGAACGCGCGGCTGATGAACGACCTGATCCTGTGGCCGCCGGCGATCACCCGCCAGCGCGAGTACCACCGGCTGGTGACCTACGGCGTGGTGCACGCGGATTTCGGCCACCTGCTGTTCAACATGTTCACGCTGTTCTTCTTCGGGCGTGCGATGGAGCCGTTCTACACCGGCGTGCTCGGCACGCTGGGGTTCGCGCTGTTCTACATCGGCGGGCTGGTGGTCTCGATCCTGCCGACCTGGCTGAAGAACCGGAACAACCCGGACTATCGCAGCCTGGGTGCGTCGGGCGCCGTGTCGGCGGTGCTGTTCGCCTACATCCTGATCGCGCCGTGGCAGCAGATCATCGTGCTGGTGATCCCGATGCCGGCAATCGTCTACGCGGTGCTGTACACCGCCTATTCGATCTACATGGACCGGCGCGGGCAGGGCAACGTCAACCACAGCGCGCACCTGTGGGGCGCAGCCTATGGCGTGCTGTTCACCATCGCGATCAATCATCGCGTGCTGCCGCACTTTCTCGACGCGCTGATGCACCCGGGCTGAGCGCGCGTTCGATCGGCCCGCAGATGAACGCTTCTTGCGCTGCGTAATGCCGTCGCGCGCCGATACGCGCATACTGGCCGCGTTGCTCACCGCTCACCGCAGGAGAACGAACGCATGGCAATGACCCGCAAGTCGGCAGCGAAGACGTCCGCGGCAGGGAAAGCATCGGCGAAAAAGTCCGCAGCGAAAAAGCCAGTCGCGAAGAAAGCCGCCGCGAAGAAGTCCGTCGCGAAGAAATCAGTTGCGAAGAAAGCTCCGGCGAAAAAGGTCGCCGTGAAGAAGGCAGCCGCCAGGAAGTCCCCGGCGAAGAAAACCGCCGCGAAGAAGGCCGTCGCCAAGCGTACGACCGGCCCGCGCAGCGCGAAGAAGGCGACGCCCCGGCGGCCGGAGACAAGCAAAGTCGCTACCCGCAAGGCCGCGCCGAAGCCCGCAGCGAAGAAGTCTCGCGCCAGCGTCAGCGCAGCGTCGCGCGAGTCGGCACCGCGCAAGTCCGCCGCACGCAAGGCCGTGCCCGTGAAATCCGCGGCCAGGGCCGCGCCCGCGAAGAAGCCTGCCGCGAAGAAAGCCATGGCCAAGAAGCCATTGGCCACGCGGCCAGCCGCACCTCGGGTCGCAACCCGGCCTGCGCCGAAGTCGTCGCCTGCGCGCCCTCGTCCGGCCGACCGGCCGGTGGCGCACATCAGCCCGGAAGAGGCCGTGGCGCATATCCAGGCCTTGCTTGACGCCAAGCATGAGCGGGACCAGCGCGAACCGTCGTGGCCTGGCGCCAACCCGTCGCATCCGACCCCCAACGTGACGGAGATGCACGCGCCGGTGACCGGTACGGGCGATGCATCCGTGACGGCATCGCCGCGCGACGACCTGGGCAAGCGCAAGGGTTGAATCTCCGCGGGCGGGCCGGCGCCGCGGCGCCGGGTCCGCTCAGGCAGAGTTCAAGCGGCATGGTCCAGCGTGGAGCTTGACAAGCACCGCGGAGGTGAACCATGAAACGACTGCTCGCTTGCGTTGGATTGATGGTGGCAGCGGCGGCGCTGTCCGGTTGCTATTACGACCCCGGCTATACCTACGTGCGTGGCGGCGGGTCGGCCGGCGACGCGTATTACGGCAGCGGCACGACGTACTACGCCTCGCCTTACGACAGCTACTACGGGCCGGCCTATTACGGCGGCTACTACGGTTGCTGCTACGCACCCGGGGTGAGCGTCGGCATCAGCTCGCACTGGTACGGCGGTTCGCGCTATCCGCGCTATCACGGGCGCGACTACGGACGCGACTACCGCCATCGCGACAACGACCGCGGCCATTACCGCGACGATGGCCACTCGGGACATCGCGACTCGCAGCGCGGCGGACGTCATTCGCGCGACCGCGACGACCGTCGCCATTGACCCCCGCCGCGCCCGGTAGCGCCGGGCGTTCAGGCACAATCGGCGGATGCCTTCGCGACCGTCAAGCGCATCCGCCGCGATATTCCGGTTTGCCCTCCTGATGGTGGCGGGACTTGCCCTGTCCGCCTGCACCAGCGTGCGCTACTACGCGCAGGCCGCCCACGGGCAAGCCGAACTCATCGTGCATCGACGCCCGATCGAGCGCGTGCTCGCCGACGCGCACACCGACCCGCAGCTGGCCGCGCGCCTGCGCCTGGCGCTGCAGGCGCGCCGGTTCGCCTCGCGCGAGCTGGGCCTGCCTGACAATCGCAGCTACACCGGCTACGTGCCGCTGGATCGCGACTACGTGGTGTGGAACGTGTTCGCTGCGCCGCGCTATTCGGTGCAGGCGGTGCCGCAGTGCTTTCCGATCGCCGGTTGCGTGGCTTACCGGGGCTGGTTCAGCGAACAGGCGGCGCAGGCAGATGCGGCGCGCTGGAAGGCCCGCGGCGACGATGTGTGGATCGGTGGCGTGCCGGCGTATTCGACGCTGGGCTGGTTTGCCGATCCGGTGCTGTCCAGCATGCTGCGCTGGGACGACGACGAGCTGGCCGGCACGATCTTCCACGAGTTGGCGCACCAGCTGATCTACGTGAAAAGCGACAGCGCGTTCAACGAATCCTTCGCCAGCTTCGTGCAGCGCCAGGGCCTGCGCGAATGGCGCGCCTCGCGCGGCCTGCCGCCGGCGCAAGGCCACGATGACGCGATCGCCGACGGCTTCACCCGGCTCGTGCTGGATCTGCGCGAGTGCCTGAAGCTGTTGTACGCCAGCGGCGTCGATGCCGAGGCAATGGAAGCCGGCAAGCAGGCCGCGATCGCCGCGTTCCGCGAACGCTACGCGCAGTGGCGCGAACGCCGATGGCCCGGCGACCATCGCTACGACGCGTGGGTGGCGCAGCCGATCAACAACGCCCGGCTGCTGCCGTTCGGCTTGTACGACCACTGGGTGCCGGCGTTCGACGTGCTGTTCCAGCGCTCGGGGCAGGACTGGACGGCGTTCTACGCCGACGTCCGCGCTTTGGCTCGCGACCCGAAGCCGCGCCGCGATCGCGCGCTGGAAGCGCTGATGACGCCGCCACACGGTGCGGAGGCTCAGGCCGCGCCGCGCTGAAAACTCAGTGCCCGCCGCCCGGCAATGTTTTTCTCCCCGCCATGTGGCGCAGGTAGCTCAGCAGATCATCGAGGTCGGCGTCGGAAAGCGCCCGCGTGTCGAAGCCCGGCATCTTCGCCTGCGGCCAGCGGCGCAGCGATTGCGGATCGCGGATGTACCCGCGCAGCAGGTCGGCGCGCAGGTACTCGGTGGGGTTGTGCGGAATGTTGAGGTCCGGCCCGAGTCGGGCATCGCCGGCGCCGTTGAGTGTGTGGCAGGCGAAGCAGGTGCGCTGGAACACCGCCAGCCCTCGCCGCACGGCACTGTCCGCCGGCGTTCGCGGGTCCGGCAGCATGGCCGGAAAACGCGCGGCCATGCTGTCGGCGCGGCGGATCGTGGCCAGTTGATATGGCCATTGCTCCGGTCCCACGCCCGCCGCGCGCGGCTGCGTCCACACGACATAGAACGGGCCGGCGCGGCCGTGTCCGCCAGGCAACGCCGGCCACGGCCGGGCCGGCTCCTCGATCGCCAGCCAGGCGACGCTGCCGCGCCGGCTCAGGATCAGCGCGGCGGGTATTTCGGCGACAAAGCCGTCCTTCGCGACAAATTGCAGGTGATCGCCGGCCCTGATGCCGGGCAGCAGGGCAGCCAGCGGCACGGCGCGGTAGTGTCGGGTGCGCTTGAACGCCACGTCGCCGAGCACGGTGATGGTGCGCGCATCCGGGCGCGCCAGCAGGGTGGCGGTGCTCCAGCGGGTGGCACCATGGCCCAGGTCGATGCGGAGTTCGGCGGCGCGCACGAATCGACTGCTGCCGAGAAGCATCAGCGCGATCGCAAGCAGGGCGGTGATCCGCGTCATCCGGGGGGCGTCGATCGAGGTTCCGCGCATGGGATTCTCCGTGCAATGGGCCCAGTGTAGGGCCAGCTTTGGCGCCCGGCGGGGCGGCGCACCTGTCGCGGCGCTGAACGGCGGCGGGCGTGCACGTTGAACTCACGTCGTCGCGCACACACTAAGCCCGTGTATCGCCGTGACGGCGACAGGAAGCGGGGCAATCCATCGCCTTGCTGAGGGGCCGGCCTTACCTCCCCTGGAGGCCGCCTGACAAGCCCCATCGGTCCTCCCCTGGCCGATGGGGTTTTATTTTGCCCGGCGCCGATGGCCGACCATGGATAATGGCCGGTGCTGCCGCTTCTTCCTCCCCTGGGCGCCCGATGGTCATCGAATCGCTGCTCGACACCGACCTGTACAAGTTCTCGATGATGCAGGTGGTGCTGCACCAGTATCCCGCGGCCGAGGTGGAATACCGCTTCAAGTGCCGCACGCCGGGTATTGACCTGGCCGCGTGCATCGACGACATCCGCGCCGAACTGGCCGCGCTCTGCCGCCTGCGTTTTCGCGCGGACGAGCTGGATTACCTGCGCAGCTGGCGTTTCATCAAGAGCGATTTCGTCGATTTCCTGGGCCTGTTCCAGCTCAACGAGAAGTACGTGGAGATCGCGCCCTCGGCCGCCGTGCCCGGCGAGATCGAGATCCGCATCCGCGGGCCGTGGCTGCACACGATCATGTTCGAGGTGCCGCTGCTGGCGATCGTCAACGAGGTATATTTCCGCCGCACCAGCGCCGGGCTGGATCTGGCCGAAGGGCGCCGGCGCCTGCACGACAAGATCGCCATGCTGCGCGATGCGCCGGATTACACGCTGTGCCGCATCGCCGATTACGGCACCCGCCGGCGGTATTCGCGGCGCTGGCAGCACGAGGTGGTCACCACCTTGCGCGACGAACTGGGCGCGCAGCTGGCCGGCACCAGCAACGTGTGGCTGGCACGCGAACTGGGCCTGACCCCGCTGGGCACGCTGGCGCACGAGTATCTGCAGGCACACCAGGCGCTGGGGCCGCGGCTGCGGGATTCGCAGGTCGCGGCGCTGGAGGCATGGGCGCGCGAATACCGTGGCGATCTGGGCATCGCGCTGTCCGACGTGTACGGGCTGGATGCCTTCCTGCGCGATTTCGACATGTACTTCTGCAAGCTGTTCGACGGCACCCGCCACGATTCCGGCGATCCGTTCGCCTGGGGCGAGAAGGTGCTGGCGCACTACCGCGACAACCGCGTCGACCCGCGCAACAAGGTGCTGGTGTTCAGCGACGGCCTGGACATCCCGCGCGTGATGCAGCTCTACGCGCATTTCCGCGGCCGCTGCCAACTCGCCTTCGGCGTTGGCACCAACCTCACCAACGACGTGGGGCCGGCGCCGATCAACATCGTGATCAAGATGATCCGCTGCAACGGCCAGCCGGTGGCCAAGCTCAGCGATTCCCCCGGCAAGAACATGTGCGATGACCCGGCCTACGTGGCCTACCTGCGCCAGGTGTTCGAGATCCCCGCCACCCAGGGGTGAGTGGCGCCGATCACGGATCGTCCGGCGCGCGGCTGAACACGCCGGCCAGCAGCAACAGGGACAGCAGCACGAGGGCGAGGTGGAGCACGGCGAATCCGGCGTGGCGGCAACGCCTTGACGGTAGCCGCGCGCACCGCCGGCGCCAAAGGAGCATGCCGCATATGGATATGCCCGAGCCCACGTCGATGGCGTACGCTGGCCGGACACCCGCCACAGTTCCGGAGCAAGCCATGACCAGCATCCACGATTTCACCGTGACCGACATCGACGGCAAGCCGCGATCGCTGGGCGAGTGGCGCGGCAAGACCTTGCTGGTGGTCAACGTCGCCTCGCAGTGCGGATTCACTCCGCAATACGAGGGCCTGGAGGCCTTGTGGCGCGAACAGCGCGAGCTGGGCCTGGTGGTGCTGGGCTTTCCCTGCGACCAGTTCGGCCACCAGGAGCCGGGCAGCGAAGCCGAGATCAAGGATTTCTGCAGCACCCGCTTCGACGTGACCTTTCCGATGTTCGCCAAGGTCGAGGTGAACGGCGAGCACGCCGCGCCGCTGTACCAGTGGCTGAAAAGCCAGGCGAAGGGCATCCTCGGCAGCGAGGCGATCAAGTGGAACTTCACCAAGTTCCTGGTCGATGGCGACGGCCATGTGGTCAAGCGCTACGCGCCGACCGACACGCCGCAAAAGATCGGTCGCGACACGCGGGCCCGCTTGCAGGGGTGAACCATCCCGTCACCGCGGTCCACGGCGATCGCCACGGCCTGCATTGAGCTGGTCGGCGGCGCTCGGGACGCCTCCTGCGCAGGCCATGCGCGCGCGGTCTGATAGGCTTTGTCCCTTTGCCGACCGTGGTCGGCCCCCATGCCCCCCGAGCGAGGCCAGATGATGCAGATTGCCCGAGATTCCGTTGCCGCCTTCCACTACACCCTCACCGACGATCAGAACCAGGTCATCGACAGCTCCGCCGGTCGCGATCCGCTGACCTACCTGCACGGCGGCGGCCAGATCGTACCGGGCCTGGAAAAGCAGCTGGAAGGCCGCTCGGCGGGCGACAAGTTCACCGCCGACGTGGTTCCCGAGGAGGGTTACGGCGTGCACCATCCCGAGCTGATGCAGGAAGTGCCGCGCTCGGCCTTCCAGGGCGTGGAGGACATCCAGCCCGGCATGCAGTTCCAGGGCCGCGGCCCGCAGGGCGAGATCAACGTCACCGTCACCCGCGTCGAGGACGACAAGGTATTCATCGACGGCAACCATCCGCTGGCGGGCAAGACCCTGCATTTCGCCATCGAGGTGACCGACGTGCGCGCGGCCAGCGAGGAAGAGCTCGCGCATGGCCACGTGCATGGCGCAGGCGGCCATCATCACTGAGAGGTTGTGAATGATGCGCAGGGCGGGCACGGCCGCCTTTGTCGTCGACGGCTGGCGGGCGGTGCCCGCCCTACGCGTGCCCGGCGACGCGTTGCGGCAGCGCGTTCAATACCAGTCCAGCAACGACACGCCCACGCCGAGGTAGGTGGCGTTGTGGTTGTAGTCGATCAGGCTCTCGCCGTAGCCCTTGAACAGTTCGGCGTAGCCGCGCAGGTTGCCGGCGATCGGAAAGCTCCACCCGAAGCGCAACGATCCGTGCTGGCGGCTGCCGCCGCGGAACGAGTCGCGCAAGGTCAGGCCGAATTCCTGGCCGTTCCACTCGTGCACGATCTCCACCTCGCCGCGCCCCACGTAATCGCTGATGTCGGGGTTGTCGTCGATGCTTCGCGATTCGGGAATGCGCCACCACGGGCGGATCATCACCGTCCAGCCCTCGCGTTCGAAGCCGACGTTGGCGATCAGCCGGTTCCAGCTGCGCGACAACGGCAGCCCGCGGCCGTTGGACTGGTGGTTGAAGCCGATGCCGAGCAGGCGTCCCTCCCAGCCAAGCACGTGGTAGCTGGTGTCGAACATCAGCATCGCCTCGGGCTCGTAGTCCGTCTCGCGAAACGGGCGCGACAGGGTGGAGTTGTAGACCTGCCACCGCGACGACTGGGTATAGCCCACCCACAGGTCGCCGGCGTCGCCGAACACGCCTTGCCACACCTTGGCCTTGAGGCTCAGCTGGAACTTCGCCTCGATGTTGTCCAGCCGCTCGCTGCCGGTGGCGTCGTTGTCGGGGTTGGGGCTGTGCGGCTGGTTGTTCTGGTTGCTGCTGGCGAAGATGGGCAGCACGTAGACCGGCTTGTAGCCGCGAACGTTGAAGGTGCCCAGTTTGCTTTCCGGCGCCAGCTCCCAGCGGCTGTCGAGCAGCGACAGCGGCACGGCTACCTCGCTGTTGCCGGGGCCGGCCGCGGGTGTGCCGGGATGGTCGTGGCCGAACACTTCGCCGCCGGCCGCCTGCACCGTGCGCTTCTGCGCCACCGGCAGGTTGACCCGGCCGGTGGCCTGGTCGTAGCAGGCCAGCCGCTGCGCATCGCTCTCGATCGCGGTGCAGCCGCGGATGTCCATCGGGTCGGGATTCTGTGCATGCGCCGTGGCAGCAGCCACGCAGGCCCATGCCGCGCAGGCTGCGACGAGCGGGAGTTTCATGATGTCTTTCCGATGCGCGGCGAGCGCCATGCCGGCCGTCGATTCAGGCCGGCAAGTTTATCCGATGCCCGTGAATGCACGATTCACGGGCATCGCGTCCGCGTGTTCAATGCAGCTGCTTCACCCAGCGTGCGTATTCCGCTTCGCTGACCTTGCCATTCTTGTTGCTGTCCGCGTTGAGGAAGTCGTTGGCCAACGGAGGATAGGCCGAGGCCTGTTCCTCGGTGATGCCCTTGCCGCCCGCCGCCAACTGCTGGAACGAGGGCGCCGGGGCGATCGTCGGCGCCGGAGCCGGTGCGCTTTTGACCACGACCTGACCCTGCGGCGTGTTGAACGTGGCGGTATCGGTGGCGGTGGCGGAAGCGGCCGGGGCAGGGGTGTCCTGCGCCAGGCTCGCGCCGGCGAACAACAACCCGCCGGCCAACAGGCAGCCGTACAGGGGAGTGCGGAAGTTCATGATGGAATCCTCCATGCCAGAATGAGTGTCCGAAAAAACACGGGGTCCGGTCGCGCATGCCGCCGCACCCGAACTCCTCTGGACCCTAGCAAGGGATGTGTATATGTCCGCTCAAGATCGCCCGCCGATGCGGGCAACGGCGACACGCCATTGAGCCGGGCTTCAGCTTCGCCCACCCTCAGCCTTGCCCAGGCGCGCCTGTTGCAACTGGCGGCCCAGGGCTTGCTGCAGGCCAGCCGGCGACGCGCCCGGCGCGCCGACGTGGTGGCCGCCATGGAGCGCATGGGCTTGCTGCAGATCGACACCATCCACGTCGTGGCGCGCAGCCCGTACCTGGTACTGCACGCGCGGTTGGGTGATTACCCGATGGCCTGGCTGGACGAGGCGCTGGCCGAAGGCAAGCTGGCCGAAACCTGGGCACACGAGGCCTGCTTCGTCAGCGCCGCCGATCTGCCGTGGCACCGTGCGTGGAGCGACCAGCGCGGTGGACACTGGGCGCACCGACACGCCGCACGCATGCATCGCGAACAGCGCAGCGGGATGGACGGCCTGCTCGAGCGGATTCGCGCCGAGGGCCCGGTGCGCGCGGCGGATTTTGCCCGCGAGCAGGGCGCGGCCAGCTCGGGCTGGTGGGAGTGGAAGCCGGAGAAGCGCTGGCTGGAGGCGTGGTTCGCCCTGGGTGAACTGATGGTGCTGCGGCGCGAGCGCTTCCAGCGCGTGTACGACTTGAGCGAGCGGGTGCTGGCGCAACTCGACCCGCCGCCCGATCCGCGGGTGGCCACGCTCCCGGCCGCCGCGCTGCGTCGCCGCTTCGTCCTCGACGGCGTGCGCGCACTGGGCGTGGCGCCGGCCGCGTGGATCGCCGACTACCACCGGCTCAAGCCCCGCGTTGGCGCTGCCGAACTGGCGCCGCTGCTGGCCAGCGGCGAACTGCTGGCCGTGGCGGTACAGGGCTGGGCGACTCCCGGCTACGTGCATCGCGATCACGCCGACCTGCTGGAACGGGCGCTGGGCGGGCGGCTGCGCGCCACGCGCACGGCACTGCTGTCGCCGTTCGATCCGCTGGTGTGGGACCGCACGCGGCTGCGCGCGATGTTCGATTTCGACTACAGCCTGGAGTGCTACGTCCCGGCCGCGCGACGGCGCTACGGCTACTTCGTGCTGCCGATCCTGCATCGCGGCCGGCTGGTCGGGCGGCTCGACGCCAAGGCGCATCGCGGCGATGGCCTGTTCGAGGTCAAGTCGATCGAACTCGAACCCGGTGTGGCGATCGCGCCGCGCCTGCTGGCGGAACTGGCACAAGCCATCCTCGATACCGCGCGCTGGCATGGCACGCCGCAGGTGCGGGTGGTCCGCTCGCGACCGGCCGCCTTCGCCCGGTCGCTGCGCACCGAGCTGCGTCGACTGGCTTAGGCGCCCTGCCTACGGCGTGCTGCCCGCCGGGGCCGGGTTGGGGCTGCAGGACTTGCCATGCAGCGCCTCGCGCAGGCTGCGCGCCAGCGAGTTGCAGCGCTCGCCCAGTTGCGGACGGACATCCGGGTTCTGCGAATCGCGCAGCAGGTTGGTGCGCATCGCCTCGTAACGCAGTGGCAGCTGTTCGGCCGAGAAGATGCCGGCCGCACGGTGGCAGGCGAGGTAGCTGGACAGGTAGTCGTCGCAGGCGGGTATGCCGGTCTGTTCCGGCAGGCTCGCATCGCTGGGCGCGGTGGCGTGGTGGCTGGAGCGCTGGGCGGGTGCCGGCGGAGCGGTCGAGCGGGTGGTGGCGTGGGACGAGGCGGCCGGTGTCGGCCGGGTCCCGGTGTCGCTGGCGCAGCCTGCGAGAAGCAAGGTGGCGGCCGTGGCGGCCAGGGCCAGGCGGAACGGGGTGGTCATGATGCTCTCCTGTGCATTGGGCAGGCCGCAGGCACCCGGTCTGGCGGAAGGTCGAACGAATCAACTAAACCGCAAGTGAAGTAAAGAAAACCTGAAACCCGCGCGCCGGGGTCGGCAGGGGTCGGTTGTCGGCGAGCCCGCCCCGGCCCGCCAGGGGCGCGGATCGGCAACGGATTTCGGCTGTCGGGACGGCTGTCACGACGAGCCGCTTGACAAATCACTTTTCTTCCAAAAATCCGTTATGCTTGAATCGCTGCGTCTGCTTGGCGGCGTGAGTGCCCACTGGGGATTTCCTGAATCCGTCCGTTGCACCCGACCTTGGCATGCTCAGTAAACCGTCGGCCCCCCTGTGGCCGGTTAGTCGATAGAGTCTGGATTGGATCGGAGTGTGAGTCATGTCGGATCGTGAAACGGGTACAGTCAAGTGGTTCAACGACGCCAAGGGCTTCGGCTTCATCAGCCGTGAAAGCGGCCCCGACGTGTTCGTGCATTTCCGCGCCATCACTGGTTCGGGATTCAAGAGCCTGCAGGAAGGACAGAAGGTGACCTTCAAGGTGGTCGACGGCCAGAAAGGCCTGCAGGCCGAAGACGTCACCCCCGTCTGATGGCGGTGGCGAGGTCTGCTTGAGGAGGCCGGCGCAAGCCGGCCTCTTTTTGTAGTGGCGAGGGCAATTCGCTAGCCTGTCGGGATGCCCGACCATTTCATCCAGAACGCCCCTGTCGCGGCCGAGTCGCTGGTCATCCCGGTCACCGCCGCAGACGGCGCGCGCTGCGAGCTGCTGGCCACGCTTCCGGCCGGTCGCTGGCAGCAGTTGTTGTACTGGATGCCGGCGATGGGCATGCCGGCGCGGCATTACCTGCCGCTGGCCCAGGCGCTGGCGGTGGCCGGCGTCGCCGTGGTGTTGCATGAATGGCGCGGCATCGGCTCCAGCGATCGGCGCGCCGGCCGCGATTGCAACTGGGGTTACCGTCAATTGCTGCAGGACGACTTGCCCGCCGGCATGGCGGCGGTGCGCCAGCGCTGGCCGCAGGCGCGCTGCTGGCTGGGCGGCCACAGCCTCGGCGGCCAGCTCGGACTGCTTTACGCCAGCCTGCATCCGCACGATTTCGCCGGCATGGTGCTGGTCGCCAGTGGCGCGCCGTACTGGCGGCGGTTCCGGCACGGCTGGCTGATTGGTGCCGCTTATGCGCTGGCGCCCTGGCTGGCTGCGCTGGTCGGCCATCTGCCCGGGCGGCGGATCGGTTTCGGCGGCAACGAGGCGCGCGGCGTGATCGCCGACTGGGCACGCAGCGGCCGCAGCGGCCGCTATGCGGTGGCCGGCATGACGCAGGATTTCGAGCGCTTGCTGGCCGCGCTGCAACTGCCGGTGCTGGCGCTGCGACTGCAGCAGGACTGGCTCGGTCCGCCGGCCTCGCTGGCATGGCTGCTGGGCAAGCTCGGTCCAGCCGCGCGTCGAGTGGAGACGATCTTGCGCGACGACCTGGATGGCACGCCGGCCGACCATTTCGGCTGGATGAAGGCGCCGGCGCCGGTCGCCGCGCGCATCGCCGGCTGGTTGGCCGGGGAGGATGCGACTTTCGTCGCGCGCGACGACACGGCGGCTTGATTCCCGGCGTCGCCGTCTGCATCTCGACCGTTCCGTGACGCTGGATTTCCCATGAACCTGTTCGATCCGCTTGCCCAACGCAGCCTGACCTTGCGCAACCGCCTCGCGGTGTCGCCGATGTGCGAATACTCGGCCACCGACGGCGTGCCCAATGACTGGCACATGGTGCACCTGGGCAGCCGCGCGGTCGGCGGCGCGGCGCTGGTGATCGCCGAGGCTTCGGCGGTGTCCGCGCAGGGGCGCATCTCGCCGCAGGACACCGGCCTGTGGAACGACGCCCAGTTGCAGGCATGGCAGCCGATCACCCGTTTCATCAAGGCGCAGGGCGCGATTGCCGGCATGCAGTTGGCTCACGCCGGGCGCAAGGCCAGCACGCTGCGGCCGTGGGACGGGCACGGCCCCGTGCCGGCGGGGCAGGGCGACTGGCTTACCGTGGCGCCCTCGGCGCTGCCGTTCGCTGCCGGCTGGCCGGCGCCGCAGGCGCTGGACGAGGCCGGTATCCAGGCGGTGATCGCGGACTTTCGCGCCGCCGCGCAACGCGCGCTGGCAGCGGGTTTCGAGTTGATCGAGGTGCATGCGGCGCACGGCTACCTGCTGCATCAGTTCCTGTCGCCGCTGAGCAACCTGCGCGACGATGCTTACGGCGGCAGCTTCGAGAATCGCATCCGTCTGGTGCGCGAGGTGGTCGTCGCCGTGCGCGAGGTGTGGCCGGCCGCACTGCCGTTGTGGCTGCGCGTCTCGGCTACCGACTGGGCGGATGCCGGCGGCTGGGACATCGGGCAGAGCGTGGAACTGGCGCGCCAGATGAAGCCCCTGGGCGTGGACCTGATCGACGTCTCCAGCGGCGGCTTGCTGCCGCACGTGAAGATTCCGCTGGCGCCGGGTTACCAGGTGCCGTTCGCGGCGCAAATCCGCCGCGAGGCCGGGATCGCCACCGGTGCGGTGGGCCTGATCACCGGCGCGGAGCAGGCCGCGCAGATCATCGCCAACGGCGACGCCGACGTGGTGCTGATCGCCCGCGAGAGCCTGCGCGATCCCTATTTTCCCCGCCGCGCGGCAGCGCAGCTGGGTGCGTCGATCGACGCACCGGTGCAATATCAACGCGCCTGGTAAATGTGGCTGGGCGGAATCAGGGCGCCCGCTCGCGGAGCAGCAGCATGTCGACCTTTCGCAGTTTTGCCGAGTTCTATCCGTTCTATCTCGGCGAGCACGCCAATCGCAGCTGCCGCCGAATGCATTTCATCGGCAGCACGCTGGTGCTCGCGGTGCTGGTGCTGGCCGTGGCGAGCGGCCAGTGGCGCTGGCTGTGGCTGGTGCCGGTGGCCGGCTACGGCTTCGCCTGGCTGGGCCACTACGCGTTCGAGAAAAACCGCCCGGCCACGTTCAAGCACCCGCTGTACAGCCTTGCCGGCGACTGGGTGATGTACGCGCAGATGCTGCGCGGCAAGATCCGCTTCTGAGCGGCGCCCGCGATCAGCGATATTTGTCGTGGCAGCTCTTGCAGCTCTCGCCCACCGGCTTGAGCGAGGCGGCCAGCGCGGTACAGGTCGCCGGCGCTGCCGCAACCGCCTGGTGCAGGCGGTCCTGCAACTGGCTGGCGTGGTCGGCGAAATCCTTGTCGTTCATGCCGAACACCGGCGTGATGTCGCTGGCGGTGGATTCGAGCCGGGCCAGGTGATGCTGGACCTTCGCCGCCTCGCACTGGTTGGCCTTGATCGCGCCCTTCAATTCGCCCACGTGATAGCCGAGCGTATGCATCACCGCTGCGGGCATCGGATTGCGCTCGCTCAGCACGTTCATCACGTTGACGGTACCGATGATGCCAATCACCAGGCCGAGCAGGATCATCAGGGCAACACGCATGGAGCCGCTCCATTTCGAGGGATAAGCGCAAGCATAGCCTGCGCGACTGCCGCGAGGCCAAGCCGGCGCGATAAAATGACTGTTTTCGCCAGGGTGCTCGCCGTGACTGTTTTCCTGCCGCCGCCGCTTCGCGCGGGTATGCCATGAACGAGGTAGCCGTGCCGGTCGAGCGCTTCGCCGGCGTCGAGCGGTTGTTCGGGCAGGGCAGCGTGGGCACGCTGGCGCAGAAGCATGTCTGCGTGATCGGCGTGGGCGGCGTCGGCTCGTGGGCGGTCGAGGCGCTGGCGCGCAGCGGCGTGGGCCGGCTCACTCTGATCGACGCCGACGAGGTCTGCGTGTCCAACACCAATCGCCAGCTGCACGCGCTGGACGGCGAATACGGCAAGTCGAAAGTGGGCGTGATGGCGGCGCGCGCGCACGCGATCAACCCGGCGATCCGGCTGGAGGCGATCGAGCGCTTCCTCACCCCGGCCACGCTGGACGAGCTGCTCGACCGCGGCTACGACGTGGTGCTCGATGCCTGCGACGCGTTCCGGGTGAAGCTGGAAACGATCGCCTGGTGCCGCCGGCGCAAGCTTCCGATCGTCAGCGTGGGCTCGGCGGGCGGCCGCACCGACCCCACCCAGATCCGCGTGCGCGACCTGTCGCGCACGGAGCACGACGCAATGTTCAGCCTGATCCGCAAGAAGCTCCGTGCGGATTTCAATTTCCCGCGCAACCCCGATCGCTACTTCGGCGTTTCAGCCGTCTATTCGCTGCAGAACGTGCAGTACCCGCAACCCGACGGCACTGTCTGCGGCACCCGGCCGCCGGGCGGCGATTCCATGAACCTCGCCTGCGGCGGCGGCCTGGGCGCGGCCACCCACGTCACCGGCGCGTTCGCCTTTGCAGCGGTGGGCAAGGTGATCGAGAAGCTGCTCGGCGAACCGTAGGGCGGGCACCGCCCGCCGTGCTTTTCGACAGCACGCGCAATCAAGAACGGCGGGCCGTGCCCGCCCTACGGCCGGGCTGTTGCTCTCCCTCGTTTCTCACTCCTCGTCTCTCACTCCTGCTCTTTCACCACCCCATGTACTGGCCGCCATTGATCGCCAGGTTGGCGCCGGTCATCCAGCCGGTTTCCTCGCCGGTGAGGAAGGCCACGGCGTGGGCGATCTCCTCCGGCCGGCCGAGCCGGCCGAGCGGGATCTGCGCCTCGATCTTGGCGCGCACTTCCGCCGGCACGGCCATCACCATGTCGGTGGCGACGTAGCCGGGCGAGACGGTGTTGACGGTGATGCCGAACTTGGCGTTTTCCTGCGCCAGCGAGATGGTGAAACCGTGCATGCCGGCCTTGGCCGCGGCGTAGTTGGCCTGGCCGTACTGGCCCTTCTGGCCGTTGATCGAGCTGATCTGCACGATGCGGCCCCACTTGCGCGCGCGCATGCCCTCGATCACCGCGCGGGTGACGTTGAAGCAGGAGTTGAGGTTGGTGTTGATCACGTCCGTCCACTGCTGATAGTTCATCTTGTGGAAGGTGGTGTCGCGGGTAATGCCGGCGTTGTTGACCAGGATGTCCACCGGACCGCATTTTTCCTCGATCGCCCGCACCATCGCCGCGCAGGATTCGGGATCGGACACATCGCCGCGCACCGTGCACACCTCGATGCCCTCCTGCGCCATCGCTTCGCGCCAGGCGGCGGTCTTGGCCTCGTCGCGATAATTGGTGGCGACCTTGTGACCCTGTTTCGCCAGATGGCGCACGATGGCGCTGCCGATGCCCCCGGTTCCCCCGGTAACCAAAGCCGTACGCTGGGTCATGCCGTCGATCTCCTGTTTGCCCAAGTCAAGCACGCGAATGTTGCCGTTGTCGCGCGCCTGCACTGCTCGTGCAAAACGGCGTGAACGGCCGTCCAGTTATAGCCGATCAGTCGGGGGAACTACCGCTGCAATGCGGCAATCGGGCGGGGTCGAAGCTGGTCAGCGCGTGGGCCAGCAGGGCGTCTGCATCCACCGGCCGGTCCGGCAACGCCTGCCCGAGGAAAGCGAGTGCGCGGCGCAGCGCCGGCGTGGGCTCGCCGGGGTCGAGCGGCCAGGCGTGGGAGGATTTCGACAGCTTGTTGCCGGCCTTGTCATGCACCAGGGGCAGGTGTCGATACGCCGGCGTGGCCAGGCCCAGGCAGCGCTGCAGCCAGATCTGCCGCGCGGTGGAGTCGAGCAGGTCCTGGCCCCGCACCACCTCGGTGATGCCCTGGAAGGCGTCGTCCACCACGCAGGCCAACTGGTAGGAATAGAAACCGTCGGCGCGGCGGATCACGAAATCGCCCACGGTTTCGCGCAACCGCTCGCGTTGCGGCCCCAGCAGGGCGTCGTCGAACCCGATCTCCACATCGCTCACGCGCAGCCGCCACGCCGGCTCGCGATCGGCGTGACTGCCGTCGATGCAGTGGCCGTCGCGATGGATGCCGCCGCTGGCGGCGAGCTGGCTTCGGCTGCAGGTGCAGGGAAATACCAGGTCGGCCGCGCGCAACGCCGCGAACGCCTCGTCGTAGGCGGCGGTGCGCTGCGACTGGAACAGCGCCGGCGCATCCGCCACCAGGCCGAACGCGGGCAGCGCGGCGAGGATGTCGGCGGCGGCGCCGGGCACCTCGCGCGGGGGGTCGATATCCTCCATCCGCACCAGCCATTCGCCGCCGGCGTGGCGGGCGCACAGCCAGCTGCCCACCGCGGCCACCAGCGAGCCGAAGTGCAGTTGCCCGGTGGGCGAAGGGGCGAAGCGTCCGCGGTACGTCATCGGGCCATTTTATCGGCCGCCCGGCCTTGAAACCGCGGCCGGCTGCCCGAATCTCGGGGCCAGTTGTCGCGTTTCCATGACCGGTTCCACCGGTGCGGGGATCGTGCGGGGTCGGTCCGCCGGTCATGCCCGAGGAGGCGACGACCCACCATTTTCATTTGCCATGGAGTTGAACCCGCCCATGAATGCGCCTGTCGCCGAAACTCGCCAGTTCGAAGCCGAAGTTGCCCAGGTCCTGCGCCTGGTCACCCACTCGCTGTACTCGCACAAGGAGATCTTCCTGCGCGAGCTGATCTCCAACGCCTCCGACGCCTGCGACAAGCTGCGCTTCGAGTCGATCGCCAAGCCCGGACTCCTGGCCGGCGACAGCGAGTTGCACATCGACATCAACTGGGACCCGGAGGCGCGTACCGTCACCGTGCGCGACAACGGCATCGGCATGAGCCGCGACGAGGTGGTGGCCAACATCGGCACCATCGCCAGCTCGGGCACGCGCCGTTTCCTGGAGGCGATGAGCGGCGAGCAGAAGGCCGACGCCCGCCTGATCGGCCAGTTCGGCGTGGGTTTCTATTCCGCCTTCGTGGTGGCCGACAAGGTCACCGTGGTGACCCGGCGCGCGGACGCACCCGCGGCCGAGGGCGTGAAGTGGGAGAGCGACGGCAAGGGCGAGTACTCGCTGGAACCGGTCGAGCAGGCCGAACGCGGCACCGCGGTGATCCTGCACCTGAAGGCCGACGAGGACGACTTCCTCAAGGGCTGGCAGCTGAAATCGCTGATCCGCAAGTACTCCGACCACGTGGCGTTCCCGATCCGCATGCCGGTGGAAAAGGACGGCAAGCCCACCGACGAGTTCGAGAGCATCAACGCGGCCTCCGCGCTGTGGACCAAGCCGAAATCGGACATTTCCGACGAGGACTACCAGAGCTTCTACAAGTCGCTCGGCCACGATTTCAACGACCCGCTGGCGTGGACGCACAACCGCGTCGAGGGCAGCCAGAGTTTCACCACGCTGCTCTACATTCCCGCGCAGCCGCCGTTCGACCTGATGATGGGCGGCCGCGACGAGCGCAAGGGCCTGAAGCTCTACATCAAGCGCGTCTTCATCATGGACGCCGCCGAAGAGCTGCTGCCGAACTACCTGCGCTTCGTGCGCGGCGTGGTCGATGCCGACGACCTGCCGCTCAACGTCAGCCGCGAAATCCTGCAGCACAACCGTCAGGTCGACCGCATCAAGGCGGCTTGCGTCAAGCGCGTGCTCGACCTGATCGAGAAGCTCGCCCGCGACGAACCGGAGAAGTTCGCGACCTTCTACAAGGCCTTCGGCAATACGCTCAAGGAAGGCATCAGCGAAGACGCCAACAACCGCGAGCGCATCGCCAAGCTGCTGCGCTTCGCCTCGACCAAGGGCGAGGGCACCGCACAGAACGTCTCGCTGGACGACTACATCAGCCGCATGGCCGTCGGCCAGGACGCGATCTGGTACATCACCGCCGACAGCTACAAGGCCGCCGCCGGCAGCCCGCAGCTGGAAGCGTTCAAGGCCAAGGACATCGAGGTGCTGCTGATGTCCGACCGCATCGACGAATGGATGATCGGCTCCCTGGGCGAGTACGAAGGCAAGAAGCTCAAGAGCGTGGCCAAGGGCGAGGTACCGCTGGACGAGGCCGACAAGAAAAAGCAGGAAGAGGCCACGAAAGAGGCCGAGCCGCTGCTGAAGAAGCTCAAGGACCTGCTCGGCGATCGCGTGGGCGAGGTGAAGGTGTCCGCCCGCCTGACCGATTCGCCGTCGTGCCTGGCGCTCTCCGATTACGAAATGGCCCCGCACCTGGCGCGTCTGCTGCGCGAAGCCGGGCAGGACATGCCCGAGAGCAAGCCGACGCTGGAGATCAACCCGGCGCACGCGCTGGTCAAGCGTGTGGAGAACGAGGCCGATGAGGACAAGGCGCGCGATCTCGCTACGCTGCTGCTGGAGCAGGCGGAGATTTCCGCCGGTGCGCAGCTGCCGGACCCCGCCGCATTCGTGCAGCGGATGAACCGGGTGTTGCTGGGGTAGGGCACGGGATACCTCGTTGGCCTGAAGAAGCCCGCCGATGGCGGGCTTCTTTTTTGACTGATGCGAGGACTCCACGGGCAGATGAAAACCATATCACCAAGTGCTATGGTTGTAGCCATGAAACGGATTTTCAGAACACGGACGTTCAGCCGTTGGATGGGCAAGACGGGTCTGGCCGATCCTGATCTGTTCCAGTCGGTGATCGAGATGGAGGCAGGACTGATCGATGCCGACCTCGGCGGACAGTTGGTCAAGAAACGGATTGCCTTGCCCGGCCGTGGAAAGCGCGGAGGCGCACGAACCATCGTCGCCACCAATCGAGGCGACCGCTGGTACTTCATCTTTGGTTTCGGCAAGAACGAACGAGCCAATATCGACAAGCATGAGCTTCGCGCGCTGCAGGAGCTGGCGTCAGATCTTCTTGGTCAGGACGACAAAGCTCTTGCCGCCGCGCTGGAAGCCGACGAACTTGTGGAGGTAGACCATGACTAACAAAGTCCGCAAGAGCCGCATTCTTGCCGAAGTCCACGAGACGGCCACAGGCCTGCATCGGGCTGGTGTGATCAGCAAGCGCCGCATGCACGAGTACGAAGCGCTGAGCCATCTCGCCGTGCCGGACATTGGCGCAAGCAAGATCAAGCTGATCCGCGAGAATTCGAAGGTCAGCCAGGCCGTCTTCGCTGCCGTGCTCAACACCAGCGTTTCCACCGTGCAGAAGTGGGAAATCGGCGAGAAGAAGCCCAGCGGTCCTTCGCTGAAGCTGCTGAACCTGATTGATCGCAAGGGGCTGGAGGCTGTTTTGTAGGACGCGAACGGGCTCGACGCAGCCGAGTCTCACCGCGAGCGGGCTCATGCGCTGAAATCGCGGGCAACAAATTCCGTGCGAGCGTCACCGCGAATTTTAGGTGAGCCAAAGGGATGTCGCCTTGCGCGCGAAGAGCATCCTTGGCGGTGTCCCGAATGGGCGGCAATGATGCCGCGCGATGGGGTCGGTTCTGATCGGGCTGGTGGTCGCGGCGCAATGGCCCGCACTCTGGCCGTCGAAGAAGCGTTGGCTCGCGAGCGCCAGTCGATGGCCATCGATGTGGGCCCAGTACCAGGCCCGGCGGGTACGGGCGATGCCGACACGTACGCGAACCGCGCGGCATCGCTCAGGTGGTGGGCTGGAGCAAAGGTTCCAGCAAGCGGCTCAGTCGTGTCGGTGGCCACTTTCGCCGGGCTGGCCGAGGTCGATCAGGGCGGCGAGCGTCCTGCGGGTGGTGCTGACCGCGCGGGCACCGACACGCGCAAGCAGTTCGGCGTCGACCTGCTCGCGCGCTTTCGCCTGCACCTCCGCGGCGGCGCGGCCTCGTCGAGTCAGGGTCACGACCAGCTTGCGGCGATCGTTTTCGTCCGCGGCACGCTGCAGGTAGCCACCCGCCACCAGTGCGTCGACGAGCTGGCTGGCGGCCTGCTTGGACACGCGCAACTCCCGGACCAGTTCCCCCAGCGGCACGCCGCGCTCGTGGAGTGCCATGCCGCCAATCAGGTACAGGCCGTTCTTCGGAATATCGTGATAGCCGGCGTTGCCCAGTGCCCGGCGCATGGCCGTGCCGTAAATGGTTCGCGCGTGGCGGAGCAGGGCCGGCGTCACGACTTGCTCGTGCCAGTGAGGTGTGCGGGACATGGCAACTCATTAGTCCGTGTACTTGATAGTCAACATACATGACAAATTGGTCGCGGCAAGCCATTCCCCGGCGGCGGCGCTGGGCGTACATTCCGCCCGGCGCGGTCGAGTGGAACCGTGCATCACGCAAACCGGGGGCAGTCATGCATCGTTCGTCGAATCTTCGTGGCATGGGTACAGTGCGGGCGTTCGCCCTGGTTGTGGTCTGCGCCGCGTTCGGGGCCGCGTCGCCGGCCCGGGCCGCCATGCCGGTGTTGTCGTCTCCGGCGCAGGTTTATGTCGTGCACGCCCAGCCACTGCTGGCGATCACCCAGGTGCGGGTGATCGACGGCCACGGCACGCCCGCCCGGGATAACCAGACGGTGTTGCTGCGCGACGGGCGCATCGCGGCGGTCGGGCGCCACGTGACCTTGCCCGAGGGCACGACGGTCATCGACGGCGGCGGGCAGACGCTGATTCCCGGCCTGGTCGGCATGCACGACCACATGTTCTATCCCGCGCCCAAGGTGAATCCCGCGGCGAAGGAGGCGATCTATCCGGAGCAGGCGTCGAGTTTTCCCAAGCTGTACCTCGCCGGCGGCGTCACCACCATCCGCACCACCGGCAGCACCGAGCCCTACACCGACCTGGCGCTGAAGAAGGCGGTCGACGCGGGCCGTATTCCGGGGCCGAAGATGCACACCACCGGGCCGTATCTGGAAGGCAAGGGCAGCTTCACGCCGCAGATGCACGAGCTGGCAGATGCCGCCGACGCGCGCGATACGGTGAACTACTGGATGGACGAGGGTGCGACGTCGTTCAAGGCGTACATGCACATCACCCGCGCCGAGTTGTCGGCGGCGATCGCGGCGGCGCATGCGCGCGGCATCAAGGTGACCGGCCACCTGTGTTCGATCGGCTTCACCGAAGCGGCGGATCTCGGCATCGACGATCTCGAGCACGGCTTGTTCGTGGACACCGAGTTCAGCCCCGGCAAGCAGCCGGATGTGTGTCCGGACACCAAGGCCGCGGTGGCGCACCTGGCGACGCTGAAGGTCGACGGCCCGGAAATCCGGGCGCTGATCAAGCATCTGGTGGCGAAGCGCGTTGCGGTGACCTCTACGCTGCCGGTGTTCGAGACTTTCGTGCCCGGCCGCGCGCCGCAGGATGCGCGGGTGCTGGACGCGATGTTGCCGCAGGCCCGCGTCGAATACCTGAAGGCGCGCGAGCGCGTCGCGGCGATGAAGGATTCCCCGTGGCCGCAGGCGTTCAAGTTGGAGATGGCTTTCGAACGCGCCTTCGTCGAGGCCGGTGGCACCCTGCTCGCCGGCCTCGATCCCACCGGCTACGGTGGCGTGATCGCGGGCTATGGCGACCAGCGCGAGGTGGAGCTGCTGGTGGAGGCGGGCTTCACGCCGGTGCAGGCCATCCGGATCGCCACCTTGAACGGCGCGCGTTTCATGGACGTGGACAAGGAGATCGGCTCGATCGACGTGGGCAAGGCGGCTGACCTGGTGCTGGTCAGGGGCAACCCGGCGGAGCGCATCAAGGACATCGAGAACGTCACCCTCGTGTTCAAGGATGGCGTGGGTTACGACCCGGCGAAGCTGGTCAAGGCTGCCGAGGGCACGGTGGGACTGCGTTGAAGGAATGGCCCCATGCATGGCCATGGATGCCGGTGCACGGGAATGACGACGTGCAGCGGGTACCATTCGACGCCACACCCGCTGCAGGATGGCTCGTGATGAAAAGGCTGCTCCCCTGGTTGTGCCTGGTGTTGCTGATCGCCCCGTTGCACGCGGCCGATGTGGCGGCGCCGGCTGTCCGTACCATCGTGCTGGTGCGCCATGGCTATTACCTGCCCGATGCGAAAGCCGATCCGAAGCTGGGGCCGCAGCTGGCGTCGCTCGGGGTGGCGCAGGCGCATCTGGCGGGTGCGCGGCTGGCCGGGTTGCCGACGCGTTTCGATGCGATGTATGTCAGCCCGGTGCAGCGTGCGCGCGATACGGCGGCGTTGATCGGCGAGGACTTCCCGGGGCGTCGCTTCGAGGTGGTCGACGACCTGGCCGAGTGCACGCCGCCGACGCGCCGGGCCGCGATCATGGCGAAGGAAAAGCCGGCCGATCTGGCCGCCTGCAAGGCGCAGTTCGATCGCCTGTTCGCGCGCTATTTCAAGCCCGCATCCGGTCATGAGCAGACCGACCTGATGGTCTGCCACGGCAACGTGATCCGCAACATGGTGGTGCGCGCGATGGGCGTCGATCCGCAGGCGTGGCTGGAGATGTCGGTGGGCAACGCCAGCATCACCCGCATCCGGGTGGAGGCCGACGGCACGTTCAAGGTGATCTCGGTGGGCGATGTCGGGCACATCCCGCCGGGCCTGCGCACGGGCGCCAGCGGCGACCCCGAGCGCAGCCTCGCGATTCCGTCGTTGCCGCAGTGATGCGCGGGCAGGGACTGAACTCGCCGGTGCCGCGCACCGGCAATGACCACAGAGGGTGACGGGCGTGGCGGCACAGACTTCATTTCCCGGCTTTGCACCCGCGGCGGCGACCGACCGGCTGTTCCTTGCGGTGTTCCCCGATCAGGCAACCGTGGCGCGGTTGAGCGCGCTTGCGGCCGAACAATGCACCCGCCACGGGTTGCGCGGCAGGCCGCTGCTGCCGGAGCGTTTCCACATCACCCTGCTGCATCTGGGCGACTGGGCCGGGCTGCCACCGGATGTGGCGCAGGCCACGATGAAGGCGGCAGCGCGGGTGCGGGAAGCGCCTTTCGAAGTGGTGTTCGACCGCGTGGCCAGTTTCGACGGCCGGCGCGACAAGCTGCCGTTCGTGCTGCGCGCCGATGGCGGCAATGCGCCGTTGCGCGCCTTCCAGGCGCAACTTGCCGCGCTGTTGCGCGAGGCGGGCGTGGTGCCGGTCGGGGCCGGTTTCGAGCCGCATGTCACCCTGGCATATGACGCGCGCAAGGTGGCCGCCGAGCCGGTGGCGCCGATCGGCTGGCGCGTCGACGAATTCGTGCTGGTGCACAGCCTGCTGGGCAGGACGCGGCATATCCGGCTCGGCTGCTGGCCGCTGGACTGCGCGCGGGCGGCGCCTGCGGGCGCGTAGCGCGGGAGTGCACGCGGGGCCCGGTTTTCTGTATGTTGTCGCTTTCCTCATTGCAAAGGCTCGACGCATGACCGCATTGCCGGGACAACCCGACCATCTGCGCCGCAGCCTTTCCAACCGACATCTGCAACTGATCGCCATCGGCGGCGCGATCGGTACCGGCCTGTTCATGGGTTCGGGCAAGACGATCAGCCTGGCCGGGCCGTCGATCCTGCTGGTCTACCTGATCATCGGCGTGATGCTGTTCTTCGTGATGCGGGCGATGGGCGAGCTGCTGCTGTCGAACCTCGAGTACAAGTCGTTCATCGATTTCTCCACCGACCTGCTCGGGCCGTGGGCCGGCTTCTTCTGCGGCTGGACCTACTGGTTCTGCTGGATCATCACCGCGATCGCCGACGTCATCGCCATCGCGGCGTACACGCAGTTCTGGTTCCCGGGGCTGGCGCCGTGGATTCCGGCCGTGCTGTGCGTGCTGCTGCTGCTCAGCCTCAACCTGGTCACGGTGAAACTGTTCGGCGAGATGGAGTTCTGGTTCGCGCTGATCAAGATCGTGGCGATCTGCGCGCTGATCGTCACCGGCTTTGCGCTGGTCGCCTGGGGCTTCACCTCGCCCACCGGGCACCAGGCCTCGGTGGCCAACCTGTGGAACGACGACGGCTTCTTTCCGAAGGGGATGAGCGGTTTCTTCGCCGGTTTCCAGATTGCGGTGTTCGCCTTCGTCGGCATCGAGCTGGTCGGCACCACCGCCGCGGAAACCGCCAACCCGCAGCGCAACCTGCCCAAGGCGATCAACTCGATCCCGATCCGCATCATCATCTTCTACGTGCTGGCGCTGGTCGCGATCATGATGGTCACGCCGTGGCGCCTGGTGGAGCCGAGCAAGAGCCCGTTCGTGGAGTTGTTCGTGCTGGCCGGCATCCCGGCCGCGGCCAGCCTGATCAATTTCGTGGTGCTGACCTCGGCCACCTCGTCGGCCAACAGCGGCATCTTCTCCACCAGCCGCATGCTGTACGGCCTGGCCGAAGAAAAGCATGCGCCGAAGACGTTCGGTCGGCTGTCGCGCGCTGCGGTGCCGTCGCTGGGCCTGTTGTTCTCCTGCTTCTGCCTGCTGCTGGGTGCGGCGCTGATCTACCTGATTCCGGACCTCGTCACCGCCTTCACCCTGGTCACCACGGTGTCGGCGGTGCTGTTCATGTTCGTGTGGTCGCTGATCCTGTTTGCCTACATGGCCTATCGGCGCAAGCGCCCGCAATTGCACGAGGCGTCGATCTACAAGATGCCCGGCGGCGTGTTCATGTGCTGGGTGTGCCTGGCGTTCTTCGTGTTCGTGCTGGTACTGCTGAGCCTGCAGCCGGATACGCGCGAGGCGCTGATTGCGAGTCCGGTGTGGTTCGTGCTGCTGGGGATCGGTTACGCGTGGAAGGGGCGCCGGGCGCGCCGCGCATGAGCCGAATGTCTGTTGTCCCGCTGCGGGCAATCCGGCGGGATGCGGCTCTCAGTCGCGGTCGGGTGCGCCGAGCGGAAAGTACGAGCGGTATGGCCGCGCCTCGTCCACCGCCCGGGCGAACGAAGGGCGCGCGAGCAGGCGTTGCCGATAGGCCAGCACGTTGGCGAAGTCCGCCGGAATGGGATGGGTCCAGTCGGCGTAGAACAGCGCGGGCGCGGCAGAACAGTCGGCGAGGCTGAAATCGCCGCCGGTGGCCCAGTGGCGGCCGGCGAGTTTCCGGTCCAGCCAGGCGTAGGCGGTATCCAGCCTCGCGCGTGCCTCGTTCACGCCGCTGGGGTCGCGGTCGGCGGCGGGGCGCAGGCTGTCGAACACGATCTTCTGCACGGGGGTTTGCACGTAGAGGTCGAAGCAGCGGTCCATCGCGCGCGCCTCCAGTGCGGTGTCGACGTCGAAGGGAATCAGCGGTGCGGCGCCGGGGTAATGCCGGTCGAGGTACTCGATGATGATGCTCGATTCGATCACCGTGCGTTCGCCGTCGCGCAGCAGGGGCATGCGCCGGATCGGCCACAGCGCGGTGAACTCGGCGTCGGTGGCCGCGTCGTCCGGCGTGAGTACGCGCCATTCGAACGCGATGTCGTTCTCGTACAGCGCGATCAGCACCTTCTGGCAGTAGGAGGAGAAGGGGTGGGCGTAGAGCTTGAGGGTCATCGTGGGACACCTGATAGGGGAGGGTACGCGAAGGCGACGAACGAAGGCGCGCGGAATCGACAGGTGAAGCTCGACGCTCCTAGTATCGGCACACGACGGAATTGCGCGAGGTGACGGTCATGAAACGCCTGCTGCTCGGTTTGCTCGGCCTGGTGCTGCTGGTGTTGATCGTGGCGGGCGGCGCCTTGCTGCTGGTCGACGCCAACCACTTCCGTCCGCAGATTCAGGCCAGCCTGGGGCAGGCGCTCGGCCGCGAGGTGACGCTGGGCCAGTTGCACGTTTCGATCTGGTCCGGCTCGCTGGATGCCGACGAGATCCGCATCGGCGATGATCCGGCGTTCGGCGACAAGCCGTTCGTCAGCGCGAAATCGTTGCAGCTTGGCGTGAAGCTGTGGCCGTTGCTGCTGCACAGGCAGGTGCAGATCACCTCGCTGACGCTGGACCAGCCGGTGGTGCGCCTGCTGCAGAATCGTGCCGGCCAGTGGAACTTCTCCCGCTTCGGTGCCGGCACGGCAGCGACCCCCGCCGCCATTGCCTCGTCCGCTCCACCGCCCGCGTTCAGTGTCGACCGGTTGCGGATCGCGGATGGTCGCATCGACCTGCAGCGCGCGGCCGGCGATGCGCGCAGCTATCGGAAAGTGGATTTGCGCGCCGACCATGTGGGCCTCGGTGCGGCGTTTCCGTTTTCGATGGGCGCCGACATCGCCGGCGGCGGCAGCCTGAAACTGGATGGCACGCTCGGCCCATGGGACGCGAAGGACGCACTGCTGACGCCGGTCGAGGCGCATCTGGTGATGCAGGGGCTGGACCTGGTCGGCGCCGGCCTGATGAGCAGCGCCGACGGCGTCGGCGGCGTGCTTGATATCGACTCGCGGATCAGCTCGGCGAAGGGCGTACTGACGTCGAAGGGCGGCATCGACGCGCGCCGGCTCAAGCTGGTGGCGTCCGGTTCGCCGTCGCCGCAGCCGCTGCGCATCGACTACCAGGCCAGCTACCGATTGCTCGACGGCACCGGCCGCATCGAACAAGGCACGCTGGGCAGCGGCGGCGCGAAGCTCGCCGTCGACGGCAGCTTCGACAACCGTGGCAAGGTGATCGGGCTGGATCTTCACCTGCGCGGCAAGGCGTTGCCGGTCGACGACCTGCAACCGCTGCTGCCCGTGTTCGGCGTGGTGCTGCCGAAAGACTCGCGCCTCAGCGGCGGCAGCGTGGGCGTGGACCTGCGCGCGCGCGGCCCGCTCGACGCGCTGGTGATCAGCGGCCCGGTAACCCTCGACGACTCGCGCCTGGCCGGCTACAGCCTGGGCTCGAAACTCGGCGGGGTGCTGTCGCTGGCGGGCATCAAGGCACCGCGGGACACGGTGATCCGGCACGCCGCCGCGACGCTTAAGATCGCACCCTCCGGCATCCACGCCGAGCCGGCCAGCGCAGAGATCGCCGAGCTGGGCAGCTTCACCGGCAAGGGCGGCATGGCTGCCGACGGCCGGCTCGATTTCAACATGCTGGTCAAGCTCGATCAGGCGATGGCCGGCGGTGACCAGGCATCCGCCGGCCTGCTGCGCAATTCGAAGGCCGGGCGCCTGCTCGGCGGCGTGCTCGGCAGCGCGTCCGAACATGGCGTCGGCGTGCACGTCGGCGGCACCGCGAGCGCGCCCAGCTTCAAGCTCGATCCTTCGGCCGTCGCCGGCTTGCTGGGCGGTGACGCCAGCCGCAACAGCCCGGCAGCCGAGACCCGGCCGGCGAGCAAATCCGGCAAGCAGGATGCCCTGAACAGCCTGCTGCAGGGCGTGCTGGATTCGCGCAAGAAGCAATGAGGACGAGGGCAACGGGCAGGGAATCCGGAGCCAGGCCCCAAAAGGGGAAGCGGCGAGTACGGAAACCCTGATCTGATCAGCCCGGCATGGATGCTGTCTATCCAGCCACGTCGGTCTGGTTTCGGGGAGGCGCTGTGCGTGATCCCGGGCGACCGATACCCGGCATGGGGCGCGTCGAACCCGAAGCTCCCGCGTCGCCGCCGAGCCTGTCGCGCCGAGGCCTGCGGCAATTTGCTGCAGACCGGCGTCGCGCGCGGGACGTGGCGCGGATCGTTCGCCGTGACGGGACTTGACTGGAGTCAAGGCGTCACCGCGCAGTGCGGGCCAGCATCGGTCCCGACAGCACCGCACACATGCCGGTGAAGCGAGGTATCCCATGGAATTCCACATTGCGCTGACCGGCGGGTCGCCCGAGCCGGTGGTGGTGCAGGACGCCTTGTTCAACGTCGACCCGACCGCCGTGGTCGACCTGGACATGAGCGGCCTGGTGATGCGCGTGTCCGCGGCGGCGTCCGCGACGGACCTGATCGAAGTGTTGCGCCAGCTCGGCTGGGCGGTGACGCCGGCACAGGTAGTGCAACTGCCGTCGATCTGCTGCGGCGGTTGCGGCGGCTGACGTCGATGGCGTGCGGATCAGCCGGCCTGTGCTTTGCCCGCTCGCTGCAAGGCAGCGGCCTGCGCATCGCGCTGGTCGAGAAACAGCAGGAGGCGGCGCTGGGGGCGCCGGCCGATGACGGGCGCGAGATCGCGATAAACCGTCACTCGCTGCGCCGGTTGCGTGCGCCGCAGCGGGCCTGATGGAGCCGCGGTGCCTGCTCACTGCCGGTCGAAACGCCCCCACACCAGCTTGATGGCCACGCCGGCCAGCACGAGGCCGCCGATCACCAGCATGGCCATGCCCGAGCGCTGCTGGTCGTCGAGCAGGTAGTTGTTGCACAGGCGCACCGGCGAAACCAGGTATAACCAGCCCAGCCGGAAGAACGTGGCGATCAGTTCGAGCAGGAACACGCCACGCACCACGAAGCCCATGCGCGGCCAGCCCAGGCCCAGCGGCAGCCCGATCAGCAAGGGTACGCTGGTGAACTTCGCGAACGCCATCCATGGTTCGCTGACCGCCGCATCGAGCGAGCGCGGCAGCATCCAGAACATGCCGGCCAGGGTGGCCAGCACCAGGCTGGTGATGCCGTGGTGGTTCCAGCGCGCGATGCCTGCGGCGATTCGCGGCGGCAACGCGCCGCCCAGCAGGCAACCGGTGCCGATCAACAGCGGTATCTGCACCAGCATCTGCAAGCTCATGCGGCCTTCCAGCCACGCCCGTGCCGGTGGCAGCAGCAGGGCTGCGAACAGCACGGCGGCCGTACTCGGAGCCAGGCGTGGCCAGTGGGCGATCATCGTTCGATGTCGTCGCGCACGGTTTGTGCCACGGTCTGCGTGTTGCCGCTGTCGAGTATTCGCACCAGCCGCCCTTGCGGGTCGACCACGTGGATCGCGGCGTTGTGCACGTAGCCGCCCATCCCGTCCGGCACCACGGTGACGCCGAACGTGCGCAGCAGCTGGCGCGAGCCTTCATCGCTCATCGGCCGGGCGGCGATCCAGCCGTGGCCGCGGCTGCGAAAGCGCTCCTGGTAGGCGGACAGTTCCGCAGGGGTGTCGTGCGCCGGATCGAAGCTGATGCTGAGCAGAACCAGCTTGTCTTCGGCCAGCGGTGCATCCAGTTGATCCTGCAGTTGCGCAAACTCTCCGCCCAGCGCCAGGCACCAGCTCAGGCAGCGGGTGTAGACGAAGTCGACCAGTACCCAGCGACCGCGCAGGTCGGCCAGGTTGAGCCGCGCGCCGGACTGGGTTTCCAGCAGCACCGCCGGTACCAGCGGCGGGTCGCGCCGCACCGCGAGGCGGCGCGCAGTTTCGCTGGTGAACGCCTGGAAGCCGTCGGTGGCGACCGTCAGCGCGGCGCCACCGAGCACGAGCAGCAGTCCGCTAGCCAGCAGGGTGCGAAGGATCGGCATCGGCCGGTGCCTTGAGCAGGCCGACGATGATGCGCACCGCGAACACCAGCATGCCCAGGATCAACACCATCGCCGCGACCGAGCCGACGCGGTCGGTCGGCACCCATTCCGGCAGGTGCACGGCGAAGCGCCGCGCCACGCTGACGTGGCCGGCGTACAGGAACGCCATGCAGAAGCTGATGCCGCCGACGACGTACAGGAACAGTCCGGTGCGATCCGCGCCGCTGTTGACCGGCGCGCGCCGGCGGCTGCCGACCACGTGGTAGAGCAGGGTGAGGATCATCGGCAACACGCCCAGCAGCAGGTAGAAGTGGAAGTGTCCCGGCACCCACTGCGTGTTGTGCATCACCCGGTTGACGCTGATGGTGCCGTCGATGATCGCCGGCACGATGCCCGCGGCCCAGCCGAACAGCGCCAACACGGCCAGCATCGAGGGCATCTTCCAGCGCAGCCCGGAGCGGTGGATGTTGGTCAGCACGCCGTACGCGGTCACCAGGAACACCGGGAAACCGGCGGCGTAGGAAATGATCTGGCCCATCACCAGCATCCAGCGCGGCTCGGCGTAATCCATCAGCAGGTGGTGCGGAAACACGATGATCACGAACACCGTGCTCACCGCCCACGACCACAGGAACGGCCGCGAGATCCCGTAGGGTTTGCCGGTGTAGCGCGGCAGCAGTTCGTAGACCGCGATCACGCCCATGTAGATCGTGGCGTTGATAATCATGTGGCCGAACCAGTAGATCAGGTTCTTCACCACCAGCGCGTTGAGCGTGATCTCGGGGTCGTAGAGGTTGATCAGGCACATCACCAGCACCACCGCGCCGGCCAGGATGCCGAGCGAGTTGGCGATGATCACCATGGTGCCGGCCACGACGGCCTTGGGATGGGTCGGGTCGATCGTGCCGCCGAACAGCCATTGCAGGCCCAGTCCGCGACCCAGGTTGCCGTAGCGGCGAATGATCGCCGCGGCGGCGTCAAGGTAGAACAGCAGCATGCCCACGCCGATCAGCAGGTAGCCGATCATGAAGGCGGCGGCTGCGCCGCTGCTCCACAGGCCCATCGAGTGCACCGGCAGCGGGTAGAGGAAGGTCCATGCGCTGGCGAAGTTGCCGATGAACACCGCCCAGATGATGCACAGCGCGCCCAGCATGAACAGCACGTAGTTGCTCACGAACGCCCACAGGTGCAACGACACGTATTTGCGCAGGAAGAACCACATGACGGCGGTGCTGGCCAGGCTCATGGTGCCGACCATGCCGGCCCCGTGCATCGTCATGATCTTGTAGAACATGCCGGCCAGGACCGGTGTCCACTCGGCCTGGGTCATGCGCATGGTCAGGCCGAGCAGCATCATCAGCACGAACAGCAGCAAGGCGGTGATCATGTAGAGGTTGAACATCACGCGTTCGCCGCGTGGCAGCCTCTCGTCCAGCGGGTAAAGTTCGAGCGAGCTCATGGCTTGTCCCCCGCGGCAGCAACCTCGAGTTCGGTCGTCATCCCGGTGTGTGCGACGCCGCAGTATTCCAGGCACATGATCCGGTAGGTGCCCGGGGTGTCGAACGTGTAGAGGATCTTGTTGGTGAATCCGGGCATCGCCTGGGTCTGGGTGACGATGCGGCCGTCAGGTGCGTAGATCGCGAAGCCGTGGTTGACGTCGCTGGCGGTCACCCGGAACTCAACCGGTTCACCCACCTTCAAGTGCGTCTGGCTGACGTCCCAGGTCCATTGGTGGCCGATCACGTCGACCACCTGCGTTGCCTGCAGTGGTGCGTGCTGCGGCGGGATGGGAAAGGGCCGCAGGCTGGCCCAGGCGATCCCGATGCCAAGCAGCAGCAGCGCCAGGAACAGTCCGCGGCGCAAGGTGATGGAACGTCGGTTGACGCGTGCGGCCTCGGCGGCTTCGGCCGGCCTGCCGGCCTGGGTGATGGCATAGACGAAGCCCAGTGCCACCAGCCCCATCCCCGTCAGCGTGATGGCCCAGATCACGTTCTGGAAGATCATGGTCGTTCTCTCCCCGGAAAGCGCCACGTCCAAGCCCGTCTACGCCGTATCGGCAGCGGTGTCAATGCACGGTGGCGGGGGAGGTCGTGGTGGGCCCTGCGATGCCTGTCCCGGAACGGCCGTCCGGGCGGCCGTGTTTGCGGCGTGCGTGACGCCGACACGGCCACCTGTCGAAGCACGGCCCAAGCCGCGGCATCGACGTGTCAAGGGGAATTGCCGAGTCGCGAGGCGATGCGTACCTCGCCGGTCAGCACCTTGTGGATCGGGCACTTGTTGGCGATCTGCAGCAGGCGTTCGCGCTGCTCGTCGTCCAGCGCGCCCTGCAGGGTGATGACGCGACTGATGTCGTTGCCCGACTCGGGTGTGCCGTCGGGATTGAACGCGAGTTCGACGTCGACATGTTGCAGCGGCCATTGCTTGCGTGCCGCGTACATCTGCAGGGTGATCGCGGTGCAGGCGCCCAGCGCGGACAGCAGCAGCCGGTGCGGCGCCGGGCCGGTGTTGGCGCCGCCTTCCTCGAGCGGCTCGTCGGCGTGCCAGCGGTTGCCCTGGTCGTCGGTGAAATCGACCGCGTACGGCGCGCTGCCGGTGCTGGCGCGGACGGTGGGGATGCTCATGGCGGGTTCTCCTTGGTCGGGTTTCAGATCACGTCCCACAGGTAGCCGTCATGCGCGAGCACCGCGCCGGCCAGCTGCTCGATCGCCTCGTCCTCGTTGCGCTCCAGCCCGCGCACATTGCGCGCCATGCGGCGGCGCGCCTGGCGCGCGAACACCTCGGCGATGCTCATGGCTTCCTCGGCGGCCGGATGCGACTGCTGCGCCAGGCTGTCGGCGCGCGACAGCACGCACAGGCCGACGAACAGGTCGATCGCGATGTCGGCCAGGCGCTTCTGCGCGTGCTGCATGTCGGCCGCCTTCTTGCCATGGCGGCGCAGCAGCGCATCGGAGGATTTGGACAGCTCCACCGTGTATTTCTCGTAGGTGGCGGCGACCTTGCGCAGCCGCGGCGACAGCTCGTGCGCGATGCGGTCGATGCCGTAGCCGGTGGCCTCGCGCATGCGCCGGCCGGTGTAGCTGCCGAGCACGCCGAAGCCCTTGATCGGGTCGTTGAAGATGTCGCCCACCGCCGCCTTCAGCTCGCTCAGGCCCGCGCCCACGCCCTTCAGGCCGGACAGCGCGACGTACAGGCGCAGGATCTCGTTGGTGCCCTCGAAGATCGACAGGATGCGCGTGTCGCGGGTGATCTGCTCGTACGGGAACTCGCGCATGAAGCCGTTGCCGGCGGCGATCTGCAGCGCCTCGTAGGAGGCGCGCTGCACCGCCTCGCTGGCGAACACCTTGCTCATCGCCGCCTCGACCGAGTAGTCGCTGCCGCCGCCGTCGATCAGGTGCGCCACCATCCACACCGCGCTTTCAGCGGCGAAGCAGTCCACCGTCATCTGCGCGATCTTCTCGCGGACCAGGCCGAACTCGGCGATCGGCTGGCCGAACTGCTTGCGCTCCTTCGCCTGCGCGCAGGCGAGGCGGATCAGCGAGCGCATGCCGCCGACCGCGCCGCCGCCCAGGCCGGTGCGGCCGCTGTTCAAGATGCTCATGGCCACCTTGAAGCCCTTGCCGACCGGGCCCAGCACGTTTTCCGGCGGCACCCGCACGTCCGCGAACGCGACCGTGGTGGTGGACGAGGCGCGGATGCCCATCTTGTCCTCGTGCGGACCGTGGCTGACGCCGGGCCACGCCGCTTCGACCAGGAACGCGGTGATCTTGCCCTCGGGCGTGTCGGTGCGCGCGAACACGGTGTAGAAATCCGCGATGCCGCCGTTGGTGATCCAGATCTTCTCGCCGGAGAGCGTCCAGCTGCCGTCGTCGTTACGCACGGCCTTGGTGCGGATCGAGGCGGCGTCGGAGCCGGCGCCGGATTCGGTGAGGCAGAACGCGGCGATCATCTCGCCGGTGGCCAGCTTCGGCAGGTAGCGCTGTTTCTGTTCGTCGCTGCCGAACAAGAGCAGGCCCTTCATGCCGATCGAGCTGTGCGCGCCGATGGTCAGCGACACCGAGCTGTCGTGGCTGCTGGTCTGGCCGAGCACGCGGGCGTAGGCGCCGTTGGACAGCTCCATGCCGCCGAACGCCTCGGGAATGATCAGGCCGAACAGGCCCATCTCGCGCAGCGCCTGGATGAACTCGGCCGGCTGTTCGGCGTCGCGGTCGTACTGCTTCAGTTCGGCCGTCTTGTCGGCGAGGAACTGGTCGATCGCGTCGGTCATCGCGCCCAGCATTTCGCGGTCGCGGGCACGGATCTGCGGGTAGGGGAACAGGTTCTCTTCCAGGATGTTGCCCAGGAACAGCTGCTTGGCGACGCTCTCGTCGCTGCGCAGCGCAGGCTGCTCGGTGGTGGTGGGCGATGGCGTGCTCACGACGCGTTCTCCTGGCGTGGGTGAATGGCCCATTCTGGCACTTCCCGACGGTCTGGCCCTGCTGCCAATGGACGCAGGCCCGCTTCGGCTATCCTCGCCCTGCATCATTTCGGGGGAATGCCATGAAACGACTCTTCGCCGGCGCGGCACTGCTCGCCGCGTTCACGCTGGCCGGCTGCGCGCCGCACGCCGCGGTCAAGCCGGACAGTACCATCACCCTGTCGCTCGACGAGGCGGGCAAGCAGGTTGCCGATGCCGACGAACAGAAAGTGCTCGACGCGTTGAAGATGATCGAGGCGGGCAAGATCCAGCTGGCGATCGACGGGCCGCTGACCGAAGTCGTCAGCAAGTACGAGGCGATCTACGCGGGCAAGCCGGGCAAGGTGTTCTGCGCCCGCGGCCTGGTCGATGCGCTCGCCTACGCCGGCATGGGCGCCAAGGCAGTCAACGGCAACGCCGACGTGCCCGTGCAGGTGATCGGCCCGGCTTGGGCGCAGGCGTACTGGGCGCGCGGCTACGCCTACAGCGAGATGGCCCGCTATGCCGATGCGCGCGCCGAGCTGGAAAAGGCCCTGGTGTTGTCGCCGATGGACAGCCAGTACAAGAGCGAACTTGCGTTCACCTACCAGCGCAGCGGTGACTGGGAGAAGATGCTGGCCCTGTACCAGGAAGCGGAGGGCGATGCGGGGATCAGTGGCGCCACCCCCGAAGATGCCGTCCGCTTGAAGTGCGTGGCCCTGCGCGGCCAGGGCTACGCGCTGGTTGAGCTGCATCGCCTCGACGAGGCGACCGGGGCCTACCAGGGTTGCTTGAAACTCGTGCCCGGCGAACCCAAGTCGTTGGCTGAGCTTGGATATATCCAGGGTTTGCGGGCGAAGGCGCACTGAGCGGCCTGCCCGCGACCCTGCTTCGCGGAGGCAGCACCATGGCAACCGGCTGGGCCGGCGACGGCGCCGTGCAGGATCAGATCGATGCCACCGTCAACGACGGTGTGCAGCGGGCGCGCCAGCAATTGCGCAAGGGCCCGGGCCTGACCCATTGCGAGGAATGCGAAGCGCCGATCCCCGCGGCGCGCCGCGCCGCCGTGCCCGGCGTGCGCTTGTGCGTGGCCTGCCAGCAGGAGCGCGACAGCGAGCGCGCCGCCAGCCTGTACAACCGCCGTGGCAGCAAGGACAGCCAGCTGCGCTGAGCCGGTGTCAGGGGCCGGGCAGCATGGCCGGCGGCGGCGGGTCCGGTCATTGGCGAACGCCGTGGCCGGCGACGCGGATCACACCCGGCTTGTGCGGCGCGGAGTATGGTGTTGCGAACAGCATTCGTCACAGCGACTGTCGTGGAGGTACCGGCTTGACCCCGACGCCCCCCGCCGAACTTGCCGCAGGCATCGATTATTTCTTCGCGGTGCGCCCCGACGGCCACGCGCGCGTGGAGATCGCCAACGTGGCCGCGCGTTTTCGCCGCTCGCAGCGCGCCAGCGGCGTGCCGGTGTCGGTCGACAACCTGCACCTTGCCTTGTGCCCGATGGGCCGGCCCGAACGGCCGCAGCTGTCGCCGGAGCGCGCCATGCTGGCCGCGGGCGCCGCGGTGCGGGGCAACGCGTTCACGATCACGCTGGACGCCGCCATGCGCTGCATCCCCACCGGCGGGCAGTTTCCCTTCGTGCTGTGCGCGGACCCGGTCACCGCCGCGGCGGCGCTGGAGCTGCGCAAGGCGATCGCCGCCGCACAGCGCGCGCAGGGACTTCAAGTCAACGGCGTCTCCATTTTCCATCCGCACGTGGCCTTGCAGCACGGGCCGGCGATCGACGCGATCGAGGAATCGATCAAGCCGATCCGGTGGCGCGCGGAGGAGTTCGTGCTGATCCGCAGCTTCTTCGGCCAGGCCAGCCATGAAGTGATCGGCCGCTGGCCGTTGGCGAGCGAACCCGCCCCGGCCGCGGTCGACATGTTGGCCGAACTGGCCAACATGCCTGACTTGCCGGCACTCCCTGACGAATGAGGCGCTGGTCGGCGGAGGCCTAGATTGGCGGCTCCGCGCGGACCTGCGGCGTGCTTGTGCGCTGTTGTCGCGTCAGCGCGTGCTCGCGCTGGGCGATGTAGAGGCTGGCGCCGATGATGATGGCCGCGCCCAGCGCGGTGTAGTGATCTACCGCCTCGCCGAAGATCCACCACGCCAGCACCGCCACGATCAGCAACTGCAGGTAGCTGAAGGGCGCCAGCATGGAGGCCTCGGCCTGGCGCAGCGCGCGCGTCCAGCAATAGTGGCCGCCGGTGCCCAGCGCGCCGGAGAGCACCAGCCACGGCCAGATGGTGGCGTGCGGCCATTGCCACACGGCCAGCGCCGCGGGCAGCGACAGCGGCACCCACAGCAAGGTGGTCAGCAGCACGATGCGGTCCGCCGGCTCGCTGCCGGTCAGCGACTTGATGCTGATGGTCACCGCGCCGGTGAGCCCCGCCGCCAGCAGCGCGACCAGGCTGCCCGGGGCGAACGCGGCGCTGCCCGGGCGCACGATCACCAGCACGCCGATGAAGCCCGCCACCACCGCGCTCCAGCGCCGCCGCCGCACCACCTCGCCGAGAAAGATCACCGCGCCGATGGTCACGAACAGCGGCGAGGAATACGACAGCGCCACCGCCTCGGCCAGCGGCAGGTTCACGATCGCCCAGAAGCCGGCCAGCATGCCGCCCATGCCCAGCACGCAGCGCATCACGTAGAAGCCGAAGCGCGGCGTGCGCAGCAGCGACCAGCCCGGCCCGACCAGCAGCGGCAGCGCGAACAGCGCGCCGAACGTGCTGCGGAAGAAGGTGATCTGGAACGGATGCAGCTGCGCCGAGGCCAGCCGGATCGACACCGCCATCAGCGCGAACAGGCTGGCGCTGGCCAGCATCAGCAGCACCGCGCGCGAAGGCAACGCGGAAGGTGGCGGCGAGGGGAGATTGGGAGCCAGGGCCGATCGCCGCGACGGTGAAGGTGGCGCGCATGGTAACGCAACCGCCCGCCGCCGTAGGGCGGGCACCGCCCGCCGATTTCCAACGCGTCGCCAGGAGCGGCGGGCAGTGCCCGCCCTACGCGGCCGGATCAGCGCGGCGCGGGATGGTATTCCTTACCCTCCGTGTTCCTTGCCGTCCGACCAGGCCTGCAGGCGTTCGCGCACCGCCGGCTCCAGGCTCTTCATGCCCCAGCGGCGGCCTTCCGCCAGCGCGGCTTCGCTCGATTTGCCGTCGATCAGGGCCGCGCGCAGCGCGATCATCGCGCCAACCCGGTTGCTGCTGGCGCAATGCACCAGGGTCTCCTGCGCGCCGGCCTCGCGCAGCAACCGGTCGAAGCGGATCACGTTCGCCCGGGTCAGGTCGCCGGCGCCGTGGATCGGCAGGTTGGCGTAGCCGATGCCGGCCTGGCGTATCGCAGCCGCCTCATCGAAGGCAGGTGTCTCGCTGTCGACGCTGAGGTCGATCACCTGAGCGACACCGGCTGCCTTCAGCGCGGCGATGTCGCTCGCCTGCAGACGGCCCGAGGCAACGCGGTGCGGCGCCGGGAACGACACATGCGGCAAGCCGGACAACGCCTCTTGCACAGGCGTGGCCGCGCTAGCCACGAACGGCAGGCTCGCCAGAAACAGCAATAGCGGCACGATACGGTACATAGCGGCAACCTCGTGATGGAGCCGCCAAGCATAGCCAAACCAAGGGGGCGCGTAGCGGAGTGCCTGCTTGTCGCTGTGCGATTTGGGCGATCAGTAGTGCTGAGTAAAAAGGATCACCGTGAGGTGGCCCTTGGTTTCGGGATCAACGCGGCAGCACACGCGAGTCCGCGGTCGCGCAGCATTTGCTTTGGACTGAGCGACCCGACTATCTCCTTTTGCTCATGTGCTTGCCTATCGATGATTTGACACTTCACCGCGGCAGGAGTAAACCGCCACTCGCCTCGGGGTGTTTGTCAACGAGAGGTGCTCAACATGATGCTCCGCGCAATTGCAATTGCCGCGACTGTTGTTCTGGGGTTCTCCGTTACCGGGTTGCATGCACAGAATGCTTGGGTCAGCACTGCACCGAACGCCACTGCCCCTGCGGGGCCGTACAGCGACAACTCCATTCCAGTGACGATTACGCCGCAGAATGGGTCGCTATGCGACGCAAACGGCTGTTTTGTGCAAGTTTGCCAAGGCGGCGGCAACCAGCAGCCATGCCAGTATTACTACTGCACGATCAATGGCTGTCGGAAGATTTCACCGCCGCAGCAGTGATTGTCAGTGGATGAACAACTTCATGGGACGAGCGGTCGTTCGACGACCCTCGTCCCTTCTTGTCTCGCGTCAGCAATTGCGCACCGGGCTTGCGTCACTGCCGCGGCTGCAAGCGCAGCCCCCGCGGCGTCAGCCACCGCTCGACCAGTTCGAACACACCCTGCACCAGCAGCGCCAGCACCGCCGCCGGAATCGCGCCTTCCAGGATCAGCGCCATGCTGTCCAGCCGGATGCCGGTGAGGATCGGTTGGCCGTAGCCGCCGGCGCCGATCAGCGCGGCCAGGGTGGCCGTGCCCACGTTGATGACCGCCGCGGTCTTGATGCCGGCCAGGATCGGGCGCATGGCCAGCGGCAACTCGATGCGGCGCAGCCGCACCCGCGGCGGAAGGCCGAGCGCCGCGGCCGATTCGATCAGTTCCGGCGCAATGCCGGCCAGGCCGGCATGCGTGTTGCGCACGATCGGCAGCAGGCTGTACAGGAACAGCGCAGCCACCGCCGGCCAGGTGCCGATGCCCAGCAGCGGGATCATGAACACGAACATCGCCAGCGACGGCACCGTCTGCAGCACGCCGGTGGCGGCGATCACCAGCTGCCCCAGCCGGCGCCGGCGCGCGGCCACGATGCCGAGCGGAATGGCCAGCAGCAACGCCAGGCCCAGCGACACGGCCACCAGTTCGACGTGCTCCACGCTGCGCTGGCGCAACCGCTGCCACGGGCCGCGCCACCCCGCGTCCACCTGCGTGCCGAGGAAGTCGGCGGCCACCGCGCTGTCGCGGCGACGGTCCAGCTTCACCGCGGCATTCATCGCGCGCATCGCCGGCTCGTCGATGCGGCCGGCGAGCTGGCGCAGGGCGGCGACGAAGGCGGGCTGGTCGCGCTGCAGCGTCAGCCGGTACAGGAACACCGCCTGGTAGCGCGGAAAGTAGTGGCGGTCGTCGCGCAATACGCGCAGGTGGTAGTACGGGATCTCCGCATCGGTGCTGTACAGGTCGATCGCGTCCACCGCGCCGCTGGCCACCGCGCGGTAGGACAGCACGTGATCCAGCCCGCTGACCTTCGTTTGCGGCAGGGCATAGGCGCGACGCAAACCCGGCCAGCCATCGCCGCGGTCCATGAACTCGTTGGAGAAGCCCAAGCGCAGCGACGGGTGCGCGCGCAGGTCGGAGATGCGGCGGATGTCCAGTCGCGCCGCCTCGTCCTGACGCATGCCGATCGCGTAGGTGTTGTCGAAACCGAGTGGGTCGGTGATGCCGATGCCCAGCGGTTCCAGCCGGGCGCGCAAGGTGGCGATGTCGGCGTCGGCCGGCACGTCTTGCAGCAGCTCGTGGTTCAGTGTGCCGGTGTACTCGGGGTAGGCGTCGATGTCGCCCTGCTGCAGGGCCTTCCACAGGATGCGGGTGCCACCCAGCTCGCGCTGGTGCACGGCCTGGACGCCGGCATCGCGTGCGGCCAGTCGCGCGATCTCGCCCAGGATCACCGACTCGGTGAATTGCTTGGAGCCGATCCGCACCGGTTGCGCGATCGCCAGCACCGGCAGCAGGCCGGCGAGCAGCACGATGGCGATGCGGGCAGGCATGCCGGTCATGGCGTGGCCGGCAGCGTGCGTTGCGCCTGCACGAACTGGCGCGCGAAGTCGTCGGCCGGGCGGTCGCGCAGATCCGCGTAGCTGCCGTCCTGCACCACCGCGCCGCGCCGCAGCAGCACCAGCCGGGGGGCGAACCAGGCCGCCTCGGCCAGGTCGTGGGTGACGACGATCACCGTCTTGCCCAGTTCGCCGAAGATGCGCTGCAACTGCTCCTGCAATTCGTGGCGCACGATCGGGTCCAGTGCACCCAGCGGTTCGTCCAGCAGCAAGGCGTCGGGGTCGACCATCAGCGCGCGCATCAGCGCCACGCGCTGGCGCTGGCCGCCGGAGAGTTCGGCCGGGTAGCGCGCCAGCGCGTCCGACGGCAGCCGGGTGAGCTGCGCCAGCGCCTGCGCTCGTTCGCGGATGCGTTGCGGCGCCCAGCCCAGGTGCTGCGGCAGCAGGCCGAGGTTGCCCATGGCGGTGAGGTGCGGAAACAGCCCGCCGTCCTGGATCACGTAGCCCACGCGACGGCGCAAGGCGAGGATGTCGGCCGGCTGCAGGGCGCGGCCGTCCACGCGCACGCAGCCGCTGTCGCTGCGCTCGAGCCCCAGCAGCAGGCGCAGCACGGTGGACTTTCCCGAACCGCTGCTGCCGATCAGCGCGGTGGTGCTGCCGGCCTCGAATGCCAGCTCGATCGGCTGCAGCGCCACGACGTCGCCGTAGCGCTTGCTGGCGCCGTCGAGCGCGAAGCGGATGCCGCCGCCGACCTCAGCGGCGCCCATGGTTCCGGGCGCGACGGGAACCACCCTGTGGCGTGGTCCGGTGCGCGCTCACGCGGGCGGCACCGTGGTGGCGAAGCGCGCGATGAAGTCGGCGGCCGGTTGCGGACGGCCGAGATGGAAACCCTGGCCGAAGTCGCAGCCCATGTCGATCAGCAGCGCCTGGGTGGCGGCATCCTCGATGCCTTCGGCGGTAGTGGCCAGGTCCATGTGGTGGGCCATGTTGATGATGGCGCGCACCAGCTTGGCGGTATGCGGTTCGCTGCGGATGGCGCCGATCAGCGACTGGTCGATCTTCAATTCGGTGGCCGGGAACTGGCGCAGGTAGGCGATCGAGGCGTAGCCGGTGCCGAAATCGTCGATCGCGATGCCGATGCCGCGGTCGCGCAACCGGCGCAACACCTGCACGCTCAGCTCGAGGTCGTTGACCAGGGTGGTCTCGGTGATCTCCACGATCACCGCCGTCGGTGGCACGCCCCAGATTTCCAGCGCGCCGGTCAATTGCTCCACCATGCCCGGGCGCGACAGCACGCGCGGCGAGAAGTTGATCGCAAAGCGCAGGCCCTGGAACGAGGGCAGGCTGGCCACGTGCCGCAGGGTCGTGTTCATGCTCCAGCGGGTGAGTACCGAGATCAGGTCGCTCTGCTCGGAGAACGGCACGAAGTTGGCGGGCGAGACCTCGCCGTGGTTGGGGCTGCTCCAGCGCGCCAGCGATTCGGCGCCGGCCAGGCGGTCGCTCTGCAGGTTCCAGATCGGCTGGAAGAACACCTGCAGCCGGTTGGCGTCCAGCGCCTCGCGCAGTTCGTCGTAGAAGATCTCGACCTGGGTGTCGTGCGGCGCGTAGACCACGTACAGCTCGCCGCGCCGCTGCGCCTCGTCCAGCGCCATGCTGGCGCGGCGACACAGGCGGTCGGCGCCGGGGCCGTGGTCGGGATACAGCGCGATGCCCATCACCGGCCGCACCAGCCAGGGCGAGGCGGTTCCGTCCAGCGGCTGCTCGAAGGCCTGGGTCAGGCGCGTGCCGGCGAGCAGGGCGTGGTTGGCGCTGAGCATATCCGGCAGCAGCACGACGAAGCTGTCGTCGCCGGCGCGGAACACGCGGTCGATCGGACGCAGCGAACGCTGGATCAGCGCATGCGCCATGTCCTCGGCCTGTTCGCCCTGGGCGTAGCCGAAGCGCAGGCTGATCTCGCGCAGGCCGGGCACGCGCAGCATCAGCACGGCGAAACGCTCGCCTGCGCTGGCGCGGATGTGCGCGTCGATCTGCTCGAAGATGTGTTCGCGATTCAGCATGCGGCGGCGGGCCAGGGGGAAGGCGGGCGGACGGGCGTCGGGGTGGTCATCATTACAGGAAGAAGCGGCTGGCATCGATGCCGTAGTCGCCGACCGCCAGGCTGCGCACGATGTCCACGCCCTCGTCGTCGTCCAGCTGCATCAGGTCCACCGCCCGGAAATCGTCCAGCGGCTGCTTGTTCGGCTCGCTCAGGATCGCCACCCGCGGGCGCAGCCGGCGCACCTGGTTCTGCGCCATCACGATCGCCACCTCGCCGGTGCTCAGTTCCACCAGCGAGCCGGTGGGGTAGACGCCGAGGCAGACCTGGAACTGCTCGATCATCTCGGCCTGATGCAGGCGGTTGCGTGCGGCGTAGATCTGCTGCAGCGCCTGGTGGCGTGAAATGGGCGCGCGGTAGGGACGCGCGCTGGACATCGCGTCGTAGCTGTCGATGATGCCGAGCATGCGCCCGCTGATCGGGATGGCGTGGCCGGCCAGGCCGTCCGGGTAGCCGCTGCCGTCGTGGCGCTCGTGGTGGGTGCGCACGATGTCGAGCACGTCGAGGTTGGCGATGCCTGCCTCGTCCAGCAGGGCCAGCCCGTGGCCGATGTGCGAGCGGATGATGTCGACCTCGCTGGGAGCCAGCGAACCCGGATATTGCAGCAGTTGCTCCGGCAGGCGGGTCTTGCCCACGTCCATCAGCAGTCCGCCGGCGGCGAGGCTGAAGATGGTCTCCTCGTCGAAACCCATGTGTCGGCCGAACGCGGCGGCCAGCGCGCTGCAGCTCACCGCGTGGCTGTAGGAATAGCTGTCGCTGCGGCGCAGGCCCTCCACCAGGAAGAACGCATCCGCGCTGCGCAGCACGGTGGCCACCAGTGGGCGCACCGCCTTCTCGACGCGCTCGACCGACAGCTCGCGGCCGCTGGTCACGTCCTCGAACAGGCCATCGACGATCTGCGAGGCGTTCTCCAGCGCGGCGCGGGCACGTGGCGCCTCGTCCTCGACCGCGGCGAGATCGGCGTAATGGGTGCGGCTGCTGAAGCGGTGGCGCGGGGCGTCGGCGCGCATCAGCGCCTGCGGCGCGTCCGGTGGCACCAGGCGGCGCGCATCGACCCAGACCTCGCGGCACAACTGCTGCAGGGTCTCGATGTCCTCCAGCCGGGTCAGCGCGACACCTTGCAGTGCGAATGGCGTCTCCTCCCATGGCCGATCCAGCCGGCACACGAACATGCCCAGCTGCAGATCGGCCACGTCGATCCGACGCTCTTCGATTTCGAAAGCCACGCACTGCTCCGACCGATGGTGGACGCCGAGCCACGGCAACGCGATCGCGGCGGTCCAGCGGCGAGGTTAGCAGCAGTGCGGATTGCCGTGCCAACGGCTGGCCGGTGCGCCATGCAGCGGCGTACCCTGTGCGCCCGTTTCGTGGATATCGCCGCCCATGCCGTCGTCGCATCGCCTGATCCGCTTCGTTCGCAGCTGCCATCTCTACCTCGGCGTGTTCACCGCGCCGATGCTGCTGTTCCTGGCGGTGAGCGGCGGCCTGCAGACCTTCGGCCTGCATGAGGCCAGCCGCGGCAGCAGCTACGCGCCACCGGCGTGGCTGGCCAGCATGGCGCAGCTGCACAAGAAGCAGACCCTGGAGGTACCGGTGCGGCGTCCGCGTCCGGCGGCAGCGGTGGCCGAGGCCGCGCCGGTCGCGCGGGCAGCGGTGCAGGGCGCGCCCGCGGCACCCGGTGCGCGCCGCAACCTGCTGCCGATGAAGATCTTCTTCGCCGCGATCGCGCTGGGCCTGTTCATGTCGGTGTGCAGCGGGCTGTACATGGCGTGGCGCTTCACTCGCCGGCCGCGGCTGTTCGGCGCCGTGCTGCTGGGCGGGATTGCCGCGCCCCTGCTGCTCTTGCTGGCCTGAGCCGGTCGCGGCATGGCGAACCGGCAGCTCGACCATTGGCAGCATCGCCCGGCGCGTTCCGCGTTCGCGCTGCGCTACCTGGTGCACGACTTCGAGGTGCCGATGAACGTGGGCAGCGTGTTCCGCATTGCCGACGCGCTGGGGGTGGAGATGATCCACCTCACCGGCGCTTCGGCGGTGCCGCCCAACCGCAAGTTGCGCAAGACCTCGCGTGCGACCGAGCAGCACGTGCCGTTCCGCCACGACGACGATCCGCTGCCGGTAGTGCACGAACTGAAGGCCGCCGGCTACCGCATCGTCAGCCTGGAGCTCACCAGCGCCAGCATCGACATCCGCGAGTTGCCGGTGGCCGCGGGCGAGCGCATCTGCCTGGTGCTCGGTTCGGAGAACCGCGGCGTAAGCCAGGCCTTGCTGGACGGCTCCGACCAGACCGTGCACATCCCCATGCTGGGCGCGCATTCGTCGATGAACGTGGCCACCGCCTGCGCGATCGCGACGTTCGAAATCATCCGCGCGTTTCCGGTGCCGCCGGCCTGAGGTCACGGTCGTGGAGGGGCGGGGTTCCGTTCGGCGCCGGCGCGCTTTCCGCGGGCCGGTCCGGCGCACCGGCGGGTGCGGTCATCATCAATCGGTCGACCGGATAGCCACGCTGGCGCGAGTGCTCCACGAGGGTCTGCAAAAGTGCGGGATCCATCGTGGGCTGGCGCGAGAGTATCCACAGGTGGTTGCGGCCGGGGCCGCCGATCACCGCCCACTGGTAGCCGGCGTCCACCTCGATCACCCAATAGTCGGCCCATGCCATCGGCAGCCAGGTCAGCCAGGCAGGCGCGAAGCGCACTTCCAGCGCGGCCGGCTGGTGTTTCTTCATCCGCGCCACGCCGTCGACCGACGACCGGCCCTTGCGGGTGCGGCAGGTGTTGTGCACGTGGATGGTGCCGTCGGGATTCGGCGTGTACGTGGCGACGACGGCATCGAGGCACTCGCGTTCGAAGTACATCGGCAGGCGCGCGATTTCGTACCACTGGCCGGCATACCGATGCAGGTCCAGCGACGGCACCGGCCGGTTCGGCAGGCTGGCGGCGGCAGCGGGTCCTGCGATGGCGAGGGTTGCCACGATGAGCAACTGGCGGAACATGCGCATGGTCTGGTTCCCTGGGGAATGCGTGGAGCGATCGGCCGGAAGGATCGCGGAACCGGGGCGTGCGGTCTGGCGGTAGTGTGCTTCCTGCAGGTCGATCTCGCGCACCCGCCGGTGCGAGACCTCGTCCGAGACGACGGCGGCGATGGCTGCGGCCCGGCGGGCCATGTTCTCCTCACGAAGGACCGCCGGTTCCGGCGGCAGTTCCTGGCCTTCGAGCAACGGCAGCAGGCCGATGCTGGCGACCACCAGCGAGAGCGGGATCAGCGCGGTGGCGAGGAAGATGGGCGGCCCGCCTGCGGGGAAGGGCGTGCCGTCGGGCGGCATCGGGAATGGGGAGCGGGAAACGACATCGCCGTTCGCCCTGAGCGCAGGCGCGGCGCCGAAGTCCAGGGGTGCGGCAGCGGCTGGCCGTGGCGCGGCGAAGGGCATACCATCGCCCGTCCCCGTCGCCCGTCCCCAGGCCCAGGAGATCGCGTGCAGCCGATCATCGACGTCAGACAGCTCAGCAAGACCTACGCCTCCGGTTTCCAGGCGCTCAAGCCGATCGACCTGCAGATCCGCCAGGGCGAGATTTTCGCGTTGCTCGGCCCCAATGGCGCCGGCAAGACCACCCTGATCAGCATCATCTGCGGCATCGTCAATCCCAGCGAAGGCTCCGTGCTGGCCGATGGCCACGACGTGGTGCGCGAATACCGCGCCGCGCGCTCGCAGATCGGCCTGGTGCCGCAGGAGCTGACCACCGACTCGTTCGAGACGGTGTGGAACACGGTCAGCTTCAGCCGCGGCCTGTTCGGCAGGGCGCCAGACCCGGCGTACATCGAGAAGGTGCTGAAGGACCTCTCGCTGTGGAGCAAGAAGGACAACAAGATGATCACCCTGTCCGGCGGCATGAAGCGCCGGGTGATGATCGCCAAGGCGCTGTCGCACGAGCCGCGCATCCTGTTCCTGGACGAACCCACCGCCGGCGTCGACGTGGAGCTGCGCCGCGACATGTGGACCATGGTGCGCGGCCTGCGCGCCAGTGGCGTCACCATCATCCTCACCACGCATTACATCGACGAGGCCGAGGAGATGGCCGACCGCATCGGGGTGATCAACAAGGGCGAGCTGATCCTGGTGCAGGACAAGGCCGAGCTGATGAACAGGCTCGGCCGGCGGCAACTTACCCTGCAGTTGCAGTCGCCGCTGGCGGCGATCCCCGCCGAACTTTCCGGCCACGCGCTGGAGTTGTCCGCTGACGGCCAGCAACTGGTCTACACCTTCGACGCGCAGGACGAGCGCAGCGGCATCGACGTGCTGCTGCGCCGGCTGGGCGAACTGGGCATCGACTTCAAGGATCTCAGGACCAGCCAGAGCTCGCTGGAGGACATCTTCGTGGACCTGGTCAGGGAGCGCGCATGAACATCCACGGCATCCGCGCGATCTACCGCTTCGAGATGGCGCGCACGCGGCGCACGCTGCTGCAGAGCATCGTCTCGCCGGTGATCTCCACATCGCTGTACTTCGTGGTGTTCGGCGCGGCGATCGGCTCGCACATGAACGGCATCGACGGGGTCAGCTACGGCGCCTTCATCGTGCCGGGCCTGGTGATGCTGTCGCTGCTCACGCAGAGCATCTCCAACGCCTCGTTCGGGATCTATTTCCCCAAGTTCGTCGGCACCATCTACGAGATCCTGTCGGCGCCGGTGTCGCCGTTCGAGATCGTCGCCGGCTACGTCGGCGCGGCGGCGAGCAAGTCGATCATCCTGGGCGCGATCATCCTGGCCACTGCGCGGCTGTTCGTCACCTTCGAGATCGCGCACCCGCTGTGGATGGTCGCGTTCCTGGTGCTCACCGCGGTGACCTTCAGCCTGTTCGGCTTCATCATCGGCATCTGGGCGGACAACTTCGAGAAGCTGCAACTGGTGCCGCTGCTGATCGTCACGCCGCTGACCTTCCTTGGCGGCAGTTTCTACTCGATCCACATGCTGTCGCCGCTGTGGCAGAAGGTGACCCTGTTCAACCCGGTGGTGTACCTGATCAGCGGGTTCCGCTGGAGTTTCTACGGCGTGTCGGACGTCGGCGTGGGGATCAGCCTGGGCATGACCCTGGTGTTCCTCGGCATCTGCCTGGGACTGGTGTGGTGGATCTTCCGCAGCGGCTACCGATTGAAGGCCTGATGAGGAGCGGCGGGCCGTGCCCGCCCTACGGCCGAAGGAAATCCCATTTTCGGGCGTGCAGGGCGGGCACGGCCCGCCGGCTCTTCCGCGTGAGAGGGTGAACGTTTTGTGCACCGGCGAGTCACAGCGGGTATCGAGAACAGCAAGCGGAGCGAGCATGCGCAGACAGGCATCAACGGGCAGCTGGATCGCCGCGGCGGTCGTGGTGATCGTCCTGATCGGAGCGGGCGTGTGGCTGGTACGCCGGGCCATGCAGCCGGAGGCGGCCGGTCCGCCGCTGGCGGAAACCGCGACCCCGGCGTCGAGCGGCAGCACCGCGGCGCCGCCGATCCAGCATCCGATCGCGCAAGTGCAGGCCACCCCAGCCAGCGCTTCCACCGCACCGCTGCCGGCGCTGGACCAGAGCGACGACGACGTGCTGGCCGCCCTGCAGCGGCTGGCCGGCGACAGCGAGCTGTCGCTGCTGCTGGTGCACCCGCAGATCATCAACCGCATCGTGGCCAGCATCGACGCCATGCCCGGGCGCAGCCTCGGCGGCATCATGATGCCCGCGCGGCCGCCCAAGGGTGCCTTCGTCACCGGCGAGATGGACGGCCAAACCGTGATCGGCGAAGCCAACGCCGCACGCTATGCGCCGTACATGGCGATCGTCGAGCAGGTCGATCCGCAGGCGCTGGTAGCCTGGTACGTGCACGCCTATCCGCTGTTCCAGCAGGCCTACGAACACCTGGGCTACCCGCACGGCTACTTCAATGACCGCCTGATCGTGGTGATCGACAACCTGCTCGCCGCGCCCGAGCCCGCCACGCCGCCGGCACTGCTGCCGTCCAGGGGCCAGTACGTGTTCGCCGATCCGGGGCTGGAAGCGCGCTCCGCCGGCCAGCGCCTGCTGCTGCGCACCGGAGCGGCCAACGAAGCGAAGATCAAGGCCCGGCTGCGCACGATCCGCGGCCTGCTGGTCGGCCAGCACCTGCAGCCTGCTGCGGCGGGTTCGGCCACTGGAGCCGCCACGCTGAAATAGCCAGGCTGCCGACTCATCAACGGGTAGGAGCCCGCCTGCGGGCGATGCTCTCGCGAATCCCGAATCCCGGCTACTAAAGCATCGCCCGCAAGCGGGCTCCTACGGATACGGCGAGCCGTCCTTGTGCGTGTAGACGCCGGCCGCGCTGTCCCAGTGCAGGTCGATGTCGGGGTAGTGGCAGCGGTCGTCCGCGTGGCGACTGCCGATCTCCAGATAGACGGCTGTCTGTGCGCTCCGGTTGACCAGGTGATGACCGTCGGGACAGTTCTTCGGGAACGCCGCGAACTCGCCCGTGCGCAGCGGCTGCTCGCCGTCGTCGGTGATCAGCACCAGCTCGCCCGACAGCACGCAGACGAACTCGTCCTCGTCGGTATGCCAGTGCCGCTGGCTCGACCACGCGCCCGGCGGAAGCTGCGTGAGATTGACGCCGAAATCGGCGAGGCCGCCGGCATCGCCCAGCGCCTGCTTGGTGCGCGCGCCGGCGAAGGCGGCAAACGGCGGCGGATAGCCCGAGCCCTTGCGCTCGGGCACCTGGCTGAGATCGATCTTCGGCATGGGGATTCTCCGGCGTGGATGGCGATTGTCCACCGAAAGCGCACCGTTGCCGTGAATGAGCGCTTTCTGTACACCCGACCGGCTACAGTGGGCCGACGTCGCGAGACCGTGCGCGGAGGACGGAATCATGATGCGTGGCTGCTGGCTGATCGTTCTGATGCTGGCGTGGCTGGTGCCGTCGGCCCCGTCGCGCGCCGAACCGCCGGTGGCTGCGCCTTCGGCGATGGTGGCGCGGATCACCCTGGACGGACCGATCGGGCCGGCTGCAGCGGAGTACTTCGACGACGCGGCGCAACGCGCGGTAGCCGACGGCGCGGTGGCGATCGTGCTGCAACTGGACACGCCGGGCGGGCTGTCCGAGTCGATGCGCCAGATCATCGGCCGCATGCTGGCGATGCCGGTGCCGGTACTGGTCTACGTGGCGCCCGGTGGTGCGCGCGCTGCTTCGGCCGGCACCTACATCCTTTATGCGGGGCAGGTCGCCGCAATGGCGCCGGCCACCCACCTGGGTGCGGCGACACCGGTATCGCTGGGTGGCGCCACGCCGATGCCGTTGCCGGCGCCGAAGGCGAGCGAGCCGGCCAGGGCCGGTTCCGGCGCGCCGCCCGCGCAGGATGAGCCCGGCGATAGCGCCGAATCGCACAAGGTGCTGAACGACGCGATCGCCTACATCCGCTCGCTGGCCCAGCTGCGCGATCGCAACGCGGCCTGGGCCGAGCAGGCGGTGCGCGGCGCGGCGACGCTGACCGCCAGCGAGGCAGCGCAACAACACGTGATCGACTTCGTCGCCGGCGACGTGGCCGACCTGCTGGCGAAGGCCGACGGACGCGCGGTACGCGTCGGCGAGCGCCAGCTGACCCTGCAACTGGCGGGCGCGAGCGTGCGCGACTACGTGCCGGGCGCGCGCACCCGTTTCCTGGGCATCATCACCAATCCGACCATCGCCTACCTGCTGCTGCTCGGCGGCATCTTCGGCCTGGCGCTGGAGGCGATGCACCCCGGCGCGATGCTCCCCGGCATCGTGGGCGCGATCAGCCTGCTGGTGGGCCTGTACGCCTTGCAGCTGCTGCCGGTGAATTACGCCGGGTTGGCGCTGATGGCGCTGGGCATCGGCCTGCTGGTGGCCGAGGCGGTCAATCCCACGGTGGGCGCCTTCGGCGCGGGCGGGCTGGTGGCCTTCGTGATCGGCTCGGTGATGCTGATGAAGACCGGCGTGCCCGGCTACGCGGTCAACCTGGGCGTGATCGGCGGCATCGCGGTGGGCTTCGCGGCGCTGCTGGGCACGGTGGTGTGGCTGGTTTTTCGCGCGCGCCGCGCACCACCGTTCGGCGGCGAGGCCGCGATGGTCGAGGAAACCGGCCGCCTGCTGGAAAGCGTGGCTGCCGGCGGCGAGAGCTGGGCGATGCTGCACGGCGAGCGCTGGCGCGTGCGCTGCGCGGTCGACCTGCCGGCGGGCGCCGCCGTGCGGGTGGTGTCGCGGCAAGGTTTGTTGTTGTGGGTCGAGCCGGCCCCTGCCGTCGCGACCGTTTGAGGTTTTTGACTGGAGAAGACCATGTTCGGATTCGTCGGTGTGTTGATCATCCTCGGCATCTTGCTGCTGTTCGCCGCGATCAAGATCCTGCCGGAGTACCAGCGCGGCGTGGTGCTGACCCTGGGCCGCTATACCGGCACCAAGGGCCCCGGCCTGGTGCTGCTGATCCCGGTGGTGCAGCAGATGATCCGGGTGGACCTGCGGGTCACCGTGCTGGATGTGCCGCCGCAGGACGTGATCTCGCGCGACAACGTCTCGGTGCGGGTCAATGCCGTGGTGTACTTCCGCGTGGTCGACTCGGACAAGTCGGTGCTGGAGGTGGAGAACTTCCTGCAGGCCACCAGCCAGCTGGCACAGACGCGGCTGCGCTCGGTGCTGGGCCAGCACGAGCTGGACGAGATCCTGTCCCAGCGCGAGTCGATCAACCACACCTTGCAGGTCACCCTGGACGAGGCCACCGACCCGTGGGGCATCAAGGTGATGAACGTGGAGATCAAGGACGTCGATCTCAACGAGACCATGGTGCGGGCGATCGCGCGCCAGGCCGAGGCCGAACGCGAACGCCGCGCCAAGGTGATCCACGCCGAAGGCGAGATGCAGGCCGCCGAGAAGCTGCGCGATGCTGCGGCGATGCTGTCGCAACAGCCGCAGGCGCTGCAGTTGCGTTATCTGCAAACGCTGGCCGACATGTCCAACAACGGCAAATCCTCGACCATCGTGTTCCCGCTGCCGCTGGACCTGATCCGGCCGCTGATGGAGGCATTTCCGCCGAAACGGGATTCGGGTACAACGGGCTGACCGATTTTCGCGAGCAAACCGATGGAAGCAATCCCTGCGGCTGGAAGCCTGGTCTGCGTGGGCCTGGGCATGACCCTCGGTTCCCACCTCGGCCCGCTGGCGCGCAGCCACATCGAGCAGGCCGACGTGGTGTTCGCCGGCCTCTCCGACGGCATCGTCGAGCTGTGGCTGCAGCGCATGCACCGCGACGTGCGCAGCCTGCAGGTGTACTACCGCGAGGGCAAGTCGCGCATGCAGACCTACCGCGAGATGGTCGAGGCCATCCTCACCGAGGTGCGTGCGGGCAAGAAGGTGTGCGGCGTGTTCTACGGCCATCCCGGCGTATTCGCCTGGGCGCCGCACAAGGCGATCGAGGTGGCCCGCGGCGAAGGCTACGCCGCGCACATGGAGCCGGGCATTTCCGCCGAGGATTGTCTCTATGCGGATCTCGGCATCGACCCCGGCCGCGTCGGCTGCCAGCACTACGAGGCCAGCCAGCTGCTGTTCTACCGACGCCGGATCGACCCCACGGCCTACCTGGTGCTGTGGCAGGTGGGCCTGGTCGGCGACCAGTCGCTGGCACGCTTCTCCACCGGCCCGGCCTACCGCCAACTGCTGATCGAGGTGCTCTCGCGCGACTACCCGCCGGAGCATGAGGTCATCATCTACCGCGCACCGACCCTGCCGATCCAGCAGGCGCGGATCGAGCGGTTGCCGCTGGGGGAGCTGCCTCAAGCGGAGGTGGGCATGGCCGATACGGTGGTGGTGCCGCCGGCGCGGGCGCTGTCGGTGGACCACGAGATGAGGGCGAGGCTGGATGTGCTTGACAAGGCGGCGTCCGAAGCCGCCGGCGATGCTGCCGCATCGAGTCTGCAAGGCGTCAAAAACCAAGCGTAAGATGGCCTCGGCGCAGCCGTGCCTGACAAGAGCGCCGTTGCGAGCAGGGAGTCGCAGTAAGACTGGAGCTGGCGGCCAGTTGTCAATCAGCGAGGTAGGGGGAATCATCAGGTGTTCGACGTTATCGATTTTCTTGAGACCCTGGGGCAAGACGCGCAGCTGCGTTACGCGTCGCAGGATGAAGTGGAGTTTGCGCTGTCCGGGGCGGTGGTGGAGCCGGCGATGCGGGTGGCGATCCTCGCCAGAAATGGCCCGGGCTTGCAGGCGTTGCTTGGGCAGGATCCGTTCTGCTGCTTGATCAACCCGGCCAAGCCCGATGAGGAGCAGGAGGAATGTGACGGCAACTGCAAGGAAAGCGAGGAAAAGAAGCGTGACGAGGAAAGGAAGGAGAAAAGGGATGGGGACTGAGGATCATTCGCCCTTTGTCTTGTCTGCGCTGGCGACCACCGACTAGCCCATGGACAAGGCTGGCGGCTACAGGCTGGCTTTCGCATGTTCTGCGCTTCTGCTCTGGTCAGTGGCGGGTCTCGCCACCGTACCCGCGTCCATATCGGACGACCCCGGGCAACTGCTGAAACAGGCGGAAAGCATTCCGTCCTCCAATCGTGTCGAGTTCGACGAATTGATGCGCCGGCTCGCCAAGCCTGTGCGGGAGCTTTCTCCGCAGCAGCAAGTGCATCGCCGCTATCTTCTGGCCCGGCAGGCCGCTTTTGCCGGCAATTTCGACGCCGCCTTGCCGCCGTTGACGGCGATCGCGGGTCAGACCGCATATCCCGTGCTGGCGTTTCGCGCCAAAGCCACGGTGATTGACCTTCTGGTGGCGCAATCCCGCTACGAGGAAGCCTTCGCCAGGCTGAATTCGCTGCTGGAGCAGCTGCCGAAGATGGAGGAAAACGATGTCCGTGTGCAGGGACTTGGTGTCGCGGCGCAGTTGTACAACGAGGCAGGTCAGTATGAAGCCTCCTCGCGTTACGCAGATCAGATCATCAATGAGAGCACTGATACGCGCAGCGCCTGCAGGGGGTGGTTCTACAAGTCCGAGGCCTTGTTTGAAAGTGGCACCACGAAGCTGGCTGCCGATCAGCTTCGCGATGGCACGGAAGCATGCAGCAAGGCAGGCAATACGCTTTTCGCACTCAGCTTCCAGTATTTGCTGGCGAGTTTCGACATGCGGCAAGGCCGCCTCGACTCCGCCATCCGCTTGTTGCAGACCAGCTATCCCAAGGTGCTGCGAGCAGGCTTTCCGCCCCAGGTCGCGGAGTTCGAGTCCACTCTGGCCAAGGCGCACCTGGAGCGTGGCGACCTTGTCTCGGCTGCCAAGTTTGCCAATCAGGCCCTGGTGACGAACGCCAGCAGGCCGTATTCCGAGTCGACCGCCCGGGCGTACCACGTGCTTTATCGGGTCGACAAGAAGACCGGCGACGACCGTGCGGCGCTGGAGAATCTCGAGAAGTTCGTCGTCACCAACGACGGCTACATGGATCGCCTCAGTGCAAAGGCGCTTGCCTACCAGATCGTCGAGCAAAAGGTGCTGGCGAAGAAACTGCAGGTCGAAGAGCTGGACAAGAAAAACAAGCTGCTCGGGATGCAGGGCGAGCTGGATCGCAAGGAGGTCGAAACCAGCCGCCTGTACATCCTGTTGCTGCTGCTGGTACTCGCGTCCATCGGTTTGTGGGCGTATCGCATCAAGCGCTCGCAGCTCAAGTTCATGAAACTGGCGCGGCGCGACGGACTCACCGGCATCTTCAACCGGCAGCACTTCGTCAACGAGGCGGAACGGCTGCTGCGCTATTGCCAGAAGTCCGGACGCGACGCTTGCCTGGTGCTGCTCGACCTGGATCATTTCAAGCAGGTCAACGACAACCATGGTCACGCGGTGGGCGACCGCGTGCTTCGGCGTGCGGTGGGGGCCTGCCAGAAGCACTTGCGGACCACCGACCTGTTCGGGCGGCTGGGCGGCGAGGAGTTCGGCATGCTGCTGCCCGAGTGCGGGCGGGAGCAGGTGTTGGAGCGCGTGGAGCAGATGCGCCTGGCCGTTGCCCAGGTTCCTGCCGGCGAGGCGGGCTCCGGCGTGGTTGTCTCGGCCAGCTTCGGCGTCGCGTCCGCCGCCAGCTCGGGATATGAACTGCGCCAGTTGATGACGGACGCGGACGACGCGCTCTACCGGGCCAAGCGCGAGGGGCGCAACCGGGTCAGCCTGTTCGACAGCCGGCGTGTTCAGTCGAATGTGGTGTAACGAGCGCAATCACAAACCCGGCTTTGGCGCCCCGTGCGCAGCCGCTTCAGGGAGATGCTGTTGAAATCGTTTTCACGCAAGGCCAGGAGCGTGCGGCTTCGGCCGATGATGCAGAGCGACGAAGCTCTGTTTCATACGCTCTATACCGATCCCGAGACCATGCGTTTCGTCGGTGCGCCGTGGACTCCGGCGGAGGCAGTGGAGAGGTTCCGTGCGACCCTCTGTCGCCGGGGAAAGACGGTCGTGACCGACCGCTTTTTCGTCATCGAGGAAAAATCCAGCCGGGAAGCTATGGGTATTTGCGGCTCCTCACATTATGATCGGGCAAACATGCGGGTCGAAGTTGGCGTGATGTTGTTGCCCTTGGGTCGCAGGGCAGGGGTGGGGAGGGGCGCACTGATGGCGTTGGTGGACCATCTGTTTGAAGAGCAGCTGCTCGTCGAAGTGTACGCACGCATCGTTGCCGGCCATTCGGCAGCAGAAAATCTGGTAAAGCGCGCCAGTTTCCTGCTGGACATGGTTGTGAGGGGCGGGGAGCGGGATGTGGGGGAGCGTCAGTGGTCGGTCCACCGATCAACTTGGCGAGCAAGTCAAAGACCAGCAGCGGAGGTTATCGATGTCCAACGTGATCGATTTTCTTGAAAGGATGGGACGAGACGGGAAACTGCGTCATGCCTCGACCAAGGATATGGAGGGGGCCTTGGAAGTTGCCCAGATTGACCCGCAGCTGGCTGCCGCGATCCTCGCGAAGGATTCGGCGCTGATCGAGTCGCTGCTCGGCGACAGCAAGATCTATTGCGCCCTGATGCCCGGCAAGCAGGACGAGGAAGAGGAAGGGGAGGGTGAGGACGAAGCGCCTTCGCGCGAGGAGTCCGGGATTCCCTCGCGGGACCCTCTTTCCCGCGTGACGTTTGCCAGATAGCCGATGCGTGGGGGGAACATCCGTCGGGTATCCCTGTCGGGGTTTGTCCTGCTGACATCCCTGTGGATGGCTGTGGCCGTGGCCCAGCCGTCCCCGGATGCGAACGCCGAAGAACTGCTCAGGCAGGCGCAGGGCCTGGAGACTTCGAACTTCGCCGAATTCTCGGTGGTGTTGCAGAAACTGAACAGCGACGCGATCACGCTGTCTCCCGACCAGCAGATGCGCGTGCGCTATCTCAACGCGTTCCAGCTCGCTTACCGTGGAGACAGCAAGGCTTCGGTACGGCTGCTCAATGACGTGATCGAGCACAGTTCGGATCCGACGTTGCGGTTGCGCGCGATTTCCACCCAGATCAACGTGTTGACGTTGTCGGCCCGTTATGAAGAGGCCTTCACCAGGCTCAGTCAACTGCTCGATCTTCTTCCTACGGTCACGGAGCGTAGAGCCCGGCAACAAGCCCTGGGCGTAGCTTCCCTGTTGTATACCGAGGCAGGCCAATACGATCTCGCGCTCAGTTATGCCGCGCAGATGCGGGATGAAAGTCCCAGTGAGGACAACGCCTGTCGGGCGGACTATGCGACGATCCTCGCGTTGCACACGAGCGGGAAGTTCCCGACCGGCGACCCAAAAGTGGCCCAGGCCATCAGCGGCTGCGTTGGTGCCAAGGAACCGATTTTTTCGGGCTTCATCCGGTCCTTTCTCGCCAGCGATGAAATCAAGCATGGACGGCCCCATCAGGCAATCAAGCTGTTGCAGGTCAATCTGGGCTCGGCCCGCGACACCCACTATCCAAGGCTGATCTCCGAGGTCAACGTGGTCCTCGCGCAAGCCTACTGGCAGACGGGCGACGTCGATCGTGCCGAGCAGGCTGCGCTTGCCGCGGCGGCGACAGCCATCAAGAACGAATATACCGAGCCGCGGACTCAGGCCTATCAAGTGCTGTACCAGATCGAAAGGCAGCGCGGCAATTTCGCGGCAGCCCTCGATTACCACGAAAAATATATGGCAGCCGACAAGGGTTATCTGAACACCGTGAGCGCCAAGTCTCTCGCCTACCAGACCGTCAAGCAGCAGGTGCTGGCGAAGAAGCTGCAGATCGACGCCCTGGCCAAACAGAACAAGATCCTCCAATTGCAGCAGGCGCTCGGTAAGAAGGCGATGGAGGCGGGGCGGCTGTGGATCATCCTGCTGGTGTTGCTGCTGTGTTCCATCGGCTTCATCACCTATCGCATCAAGCGTTCGCAACTCAAGTTCATGAAGCTGGCGCGGCGCGACGGGCTTACCGGCATCTTCAACCGGCAGCATTTCGTCGGAGAGGCGGAGCGGTTGCTGCAGTATTGTCGCAAGTCCGACCGGGCGGCCTGCCTGGTGCTGCTGGACCTGGATCATTTCAAGCAGGTCAACGACACCCATGGCCATGCAGTGGGTGACCGCGTGCTCCGGCGTGCGGTGGCGGCCTGCCAGGCGCACCTGCGTTCCACCGACCTGTTCGGCCGCCTCGGTGGCGAGGAGTTCGGCGTGCTGCTGCCGGAGTGCGAGTTGGACCAGACGCTTGCACGCGTCGAGCAGATCCGCCTGGCGATTGCCTCGGTGTCCCTTGGCGAGGACGCGCCGAACGTGGCGGTCTCGGCCAGTTTCGGCGTGGCGACGGTCGCCAACTCGGGCTATGAGTTGCGCCAGTTGATGACCGACGCCGATGACGCGTTGTACGAGGCCAAGCGCGAAGGCCGCAACCGGGTCAACCTGTCCAGCAGCCGGCATGTGCAACTGAGCCTGGTCTAGCGGGCATTACGGCAGGACATCCGCGCCGGCTGGCGTGGACAGCAGGGCGGGTGCGGGTTACAACAGGCATTCGTTCCGGCTGGGGATTCTCCGATGCGCGCAATGAGTTCGTTCCTGCTGTTCGCCGTGGGACTGGCGGTGCTGCCGTCATCGGCCATGGCCGATGACCCCGCCACCAAGCCCGTAACGCTGGCGCCGGCGATCAACGCCACCGATTTTGCCCGCTACGAGAAGACGCTAAGTTCCGACGAGTTCGGCGGGCGCAAGCCCGGCACGGCTGGGGAGCAGCGCACGCTCGACTTCCTGGTCGGCGAGTTCAAGCGCATGGGCCTGCAACCGGGCAATCACGGCTCGTGGTTCCAGACCGTGCCGGCGGAAAGCACCCTGCTGCTCAATGACAAGGTGAAGCTGCAGATCGCCGCCGGCGCGCAGCACGCCAGTTTCGCCAACCAGCAGGACATGGTGGTGCAGACCCTGCAAGGAAAAGCGCAGGTCGACCTGAAGGATTCGCCGGTGGTGTTCCTCGGCTACGGCGCGGATGCGCCGAACTGGCACTGGAACGATTACGCCGGCGTGGACGTGAAGGGCAAGACGGTGATCGTGCTGGTCAACGATCCTGGCTTTGCCAGTGGCGATCCGACATTTTTCAACGGTCGCGCCATGACCTATTACGGCCGCTGGACCTACAAGTATGCCGAGGCTGCGCTGCAGGGCGCGGCGGCGTGTTTCATCGTGCACACCAGCGACGCGGCGGCGGGTTACCCATTCAGCGTGTTGCAGAACGGCAACCGCGGCCCGCAGTTGAGCCTGCCGTCGAGTGTCGATCCCGCGCCGCGCCTGCCGGTAGCCGGGTGGCTCACCCATGCCGCCGCCACGCGCCTGTTCGCCGCCGCCGGCAAGGATTTCGACGCGCTCGCGGCGGCAGCCGCGAAACCGGGCTTCAAGCCGGTGCCGCTCGGCGCGACCGCCTCGATCAGCCTCAGGAACAAGATCGACCACTTCGAATCGAAGAACGTGCTGGCCATGATCCCCGGCGACTACAAGCCCGACGAGGTGGTGGTCTATACCGCGCACTGGGATCACCTGGGCACCGACCCTTCGCGGCCCGGCCACAAGGTGTACGGCGGCGCGATCGACAACGGCACCGGCCTGAGCATGCTGCTGGAAATCGCCGGCGCGTTCGCGCAGCAGCGCACGCCGCCCGAGCGCAGCATCTTGTTCTTCATGCCCACGCTGGAGGAATCGGGCCTGCTCGGCTCGCAGTACTACGCGGCGCAACCGGTGTTTGCGCTCAACCGCACCGTGGCCGACATCGCCGTGGACGCGTTGCCGATCATCGGCCGCGCCCACGACATGACCGTGATCGGCAAGGGCCAGTCGCAGTTGGAGGACATGCTGGCCGACGTGCTGAAGGCCCAGGGCAGGGTGATCTCGCCCGAGACCACGCCGGAGAACGGTTTCTACTTCCGCTCCGACCATTTCAACTTCGCCCGCGCCGGGGTGCCGGCCATGCTGGCCAGCTCCGGCCTCGACCTGCTGGACGGCGGCGAGGCGGCCGGTCGCAAGGCCGCCGAGGATTACACCGCGCATCGTTACCACACGCCGAATGATGTATTCGATCCGGCCTGGGATTACTCGGGCATCCTCGAAGACACCCAGGCGCTGTACGAATTGGGCCAATACCTGAGCCACGCCGGCGTGTGGCCGGCGTGGTACGCCGACAGCCCGTTCAAGGCCAGGCGCGACAGGATGATGGCGCCGCCGGCCAAGCGCCAATAGTTGCGTCTCGTCAATACAAGAAACCGGCGGGCATTGCCCGCCCTACCTTCCGCTTCGCCGTTGTAGGGCGGGCACCGCCCGCCGACTCTTGCCGAGTCCCGGCAAAAAACCAACCGTGACGCGCCCCCCGCACAGGCGCTCGTTCAACGCCCCGTCGGTCGATCCAGCTTGTCGAAATGGACGATGGCGTTGAGCACCAGCGGGTAGCTGCCGATGGTTTCGCCGCGCCACATCGGATTGCTGGCGAACAGCAGCACGTGGCCCTTGCCGTAGCGCGCATCGACCACGGCGGCGCGCTCGGCCATTTCGCTGCCGTGGTCGAGCAGGCCGGCGATCAGCAGCTTGTCGGCGGCGGCGAAGCGCAGGATCACCTGCGGCTGCTGGTCGGCCGGGATCACCCAGGGGTTGTTGCGCAGCTGCTCCGCGTTGAGCGGCGTGGCCTGCCATGGCTTGACGTCGGGCAGCGCCTCGGGTTCGACGGCGGCGCGTCCCTCGGGTGTGTCGGTGTCGTGCGGGCCACCGCGGCCGGTTGCGCGCTGGAAATCCTTCGCCGTCGGCAGGCCGTGGTCGCCGGTGACCAGGTTGGAGATCTTGAACGATTGCCCTTCGGCGCTGTAGATCGCCAGGTCGTCGCGCGTGTAGCTGGCGGCGATCGGGCTCTTGCGGTCGACGAACTGCGCCTGCAGCACGCTGCCGACCACCTTGAGCTTGTCGGTCGGGGTGACCGAGACGCCCGGCGCCAGGCCCACGTCGATCGCGAAGCGCGCGGTGTCCTCGGCGGTGATCAGCAGGCCGCCCTCGTGCACGAAGCGCTTCAGATTGGCGACGCCGGATTCGCCCAGGCCGGGGCGGATGTCGTCGGTGCTGTCGATGCGGCCGATGTTCGGCGTCAGTTCGGTGGTCTTCCATGGCATCGGCTCGCCCCACATCGGCAGGCCGTCGATGATGCGGCGGCTGCTGGCACCGCCGATCGGACCGAACAGGATCACGTCGTACTTCGCGCGCAGGTCGCCGAGCTTCGCCACGTCCTGGGTGCTGATGTAGTCGTACTTCACCTGCAACTGGTCCAGCGCCATGCGCCACCAGCCTTCGGTCTGCGTGCTGAGCCAGGTGTGCATCACCGCGATGCGCGGAAGTTTCGCGTGCGGCAGGTCGATCGCGGCCAGCCCCGCCGGCACGTCAACCGCCGCGTCGAGCTTGCGCATCGGCGCTTTCAGGATGGAGCTGTCGATGACGCGCACCACTTCCACGTCGAACAGGTCGCCCATCGACCAGGCGGTGTCGTCATAGGGGTGCTGCTGCGGGTCCTTCGGCGACCAGTACTGGCGGTCGAGCAGGGTGTCGGCGATGCGCGAGTAGGGCTGATCCATGCGCACGACGATGCTGCCGGCGGGGAAACGGCGCGTGCGCGCCGGCTGCTCCTTGCCCTCATCGTCCTTCGCCGCCGGCAGGCTGACCTTGATCGGCGCCGTGCTGCGGCTCAGTTCCACGTGCTGGCGCTGCAGGATGCGCAGCAACTGCGCCTGCGAGCCGGGGCGCGCGTCGTCGGCGGGAAACACGTAGGCGGCCGGGCCGGCGTTCTGCGGTTTCTCGATCGAGCGCTTGCTCTTCAGGTAGTAGTTCTTCAGGAACAGCTGACCGTTGTCGGAAAAATACTTCAGCGCGGTGAGCAGGCCGGTCTGCTGGTAATTGTTGTTGTTGCGCTGCGACCAGGTCACCACCGGCAGCGGCGGGTTCGGCTTGTACCAGGTGCGCTGGTACTCCTCCGGTTCCAGGATGCGCTTGACGGTGTCGGCACCGTCGTTGCCGAAGGTCTCGTAGAGCCGGCTGATGCCGTTGTGCATGGCGGCGATGAACATCAGGTAGCCCGGGCTCCAGGTGTCGAAGCTGCCGTGGGTGAACACGCCGGGCATGCCGAGCTTGGTCATCTGTTGCACGTTGTCCCAGCCCAACTGCTGCCACTCGCCGGTGAGGATGGGATCGATCCAGGCGTTGTACGGGCCGTCGCCGACGGTGTTGTCGTAGAGGAAAGGCACCGACTCGTGCAGGTCGTGCAACACCTGCGCGTGCCAGCCGATGAAGGTGTCGGCGACGTTGCGGGTGAGGTTCAACGTCATCGCCATCGCGTCGCGGTTGTTGTCGTGCGCCACGTAATGGCCCCAGTACAGCAGGCGCGGATAGTTCCGGCCGGGATGGGCGCGGTGCCAGTTGTAGCGGTCCACCTGGCGGTCGCGGCCGTCCACCTCGACGATCGGCGTGATCAGGGTGATCACGTGCGAGCGGATGTGCTTGATGTAGGGCGCGTCGTCCACCGCCAGCCGGTAGGCCAGTTCCATCAGCGCGGTGGGCGAGCCGGTTTCGGTGGAGTGGATGGCGCCGGTGATGTAGTAGACCGGGGTGGACTGGGCGATCAGCGTGTCGGCGGCAGCATCGTCCATGCCGATCGTGCGCGGGTCGGCCAGCTTGGCCAGGCGTGCGTTGTTGGCATCCAGGCCGGCCAGCAGATCTTCATCGGCCACGGCGACCGCGATCATCGGGCGGCCCTCCTCGCTTTGGCCGATGGTGAACACCTTCACCCGCGGGCTGGCCGCCGCCAGCGCCCGGAAGTAGCGGTAGACGTCGGTGGAGTAGGGCAGGTAATTCGGCGCGCCGGCGATGTGGCCGAGCACCTTCAGCGGCGTCGGCACGGTAGCCGAGGCGGGCAGGTAGTCGGTCAGCGGCGAGTTGAACGAGGGATCGGTGGTGTCCTTCAGGATCTGCGCCGTGTACGCCTGGTCGACCGGTTGCGCCAGGTCACGCGCGTAGGTGATCGAGCCGTTCGGCTCGGTGGCGGCGGTGGCTGCACAACTGGCCAACGCCAGCAGGGCAAGCAACGGGATTCGACAACAAGCGGGCATGGCCATGGCTCCCCTTCGCAACGTGGCAACGGATCGTTGCACTGTGCCAGAACGCGGGGATTTGCGCCTGTTTCGTGTTCCAGTCACGGGCGGCAAGGAGGTGGTCGGCGGCTTCGCAGTACTCGAGGTCGCCTGGATGGACGAGGTCTTGCAGGTCGCTCGCCACTGGGAATGGCCGTCATCCCGGGATTCGCCCAAGGACCGATCATGGTCACGCCAACGCATCGGTTGCATGGCATCGTGCGCAGGTGCGTGATTTTTTCCGGGTGCTCGGCGAATCATGGATGGAACCGACGGAGACGCCACGCCAATGACCACCCGGGAACACCAGCAACGCTTCGAGTCGCTGCTGCGCGAGCATCGCCGCATCGTGTTCAAGGTGGCCGGGCTGTACAGCCGCAGCGCGGCCGATCGCGAGGACCTGGTGCAGGAGATCAGCGCCCAGCTTTGGCGATCGTTCGATCGCTACGACGAGACACGGGCGAAGTTCTCGACCTGGCTGTACCGGATCGCGCTGAACGTGGCGATCGCGCAGGCGCGGCGCTGGCCCGCGATGGACCGGCATGAACCGCTGAGCAGCCACCACCTGGACTCCATCGGCAGCGAACCGGTGGCCGAACCCGACGAGCGCCTGGAGGCGCTGCACGCCTTCATCGGCCAACTCGATGCGCTCAACCGCGCGCTGATCCTGCTGTACCTGGAAGACCGCAGCTACGCCGAGATGGCCGAGATCCTCGGCATCAGCGAAACCAACGTGGCGACCAAGATCAGCCGCATCAAGCAGAAGTTGCGCGGACGGATGACCGCCGCGGAAACCACCGGAGCATGAGCATGGAACTGGACGAGATGAAGCTGGCCTGGCAGGCGCTGGGGCAGCAATTGGAGAAGCAGCAGGTGCTGAGCGTCCAGCTGTTCCGGGACAGCCGGCTGGATCGGATGCGTCGCGGATTGTGGCCCTTGGTATGGGGGCAGCTGCTGCAGCTGGCGATCGGAGTGCTGTTCGCCGTTGCGGCGGCGGTGTTCTGGGTGGGTCACCGGGATGTCGTGCACCTGGTGGTTTGTGGTTTGCTGGTGCACGCCTACGGGGTGCTGTTGATCGTATTTGCTGCCCGGGTGCTTTGGCTGGTTCAGCGCATCGACCATGCTGCGCCGGTCGTGGCCATTCAGCGTCAAATTGCCGAGCTGCGCGCTTGGCGCGTGCACGTCGAGGCGCCGGTCAACGTCGCGCTCGGCTGCTTTGTCTGGGTTCCCGTGTTGTGGATGAACCTGGCGTGGTACGGAGTGGACCTGTGGTCGCTGGGCTTCATGTCGTGGGCGATATCCAGCAGCTTGGCGGGGTTGGCTGCGTGCGTGCTCGTTGTGTGGCTGATGCGCAAGGCTGGCATGACGCGCAGGATGGAGGACAGCGCCGCGGGACGCAGTGTGCAGCGGGCCGAAGCGGCACTGCAGGAAGTCGCCCGCTTCGAGCGGGAATGAGGCCTCTGTCGGGCAGTTGTTCTTCGGGTGGATGGATCAAGGCAGCCAGTGCCGGCCGCTTCTGACCAGGATGCATCGAAGAGCCGACGGGCGGTGCCCGCCTTACGGAGTCACCGGGCTTTGGGTTTCAGGCGAACGTAGAGCTGCTTGCGCACGATGGCGATGACCTTGCCGGAGGCGGTGGTCACTTCGGTCTCGAACCAGCGCAGCACTTTTTCGCCGCCGGCCGCGGCGACGCGCAGTTCATCGACCACGG
>Ga0209960_1000285_pt1 | contig 126337 bp, 155 predicted proteins | sample ThiBiot_500_plan_2_FD_183947 | JGI IMG/M metagenome (GOLD analysis project Ga0209960, IMG submission 183947) | Wastewater bioreactor microbial communities from Cape Town, South Africa - Thiocy_expt_500_plan (SPAdes) | ecosystem: Engineered > Bioreactor > Thiocyanate-remediating >... | reverse complement strand
CTGAAGAGAATATAGTGATCTTTAATTGGAATCAAAAATAGATTTGCTAAATATGGTTGTTTTCGAGCGGTTCACAAAACTAGCAAGACTACAAGTTTGTGTATTGAAAGAACTTAATTTGATCGATGAGAATTTTCTTAGGTATGGAGTATTGCCTTAGCACTTGATCGATATTTAATCACTGGTTGTTCGGATAATGAATTGCGTTTTTTTGCTTTACGATCATCGGCCAATGTAAGTCGAATGGTTTTCAGTTGAAATCAATCGAAATTTTGCGATTTTAGAATGATGATGATGATAGTCTGATGTTTCCTCCAATGACTTCGGATGATCAAGAAAATCCGATTTGTGTTCAATCGATTGGCTCGATTGTTCGTAAAAGCAAACAACGTGTGTCGAATTTAACTGTCGATTCAACAGATCGAGTTTTGTGTTGTCATGTAAATCAGAGAAATTTTCTTTTTTATTCGATTCAACTGAATCTTTTTCAATTAGGGTGTTGAATCATTTGCTGAATTCTTTCGAATATCGACTGTCGATATTTTGCAGCAGCACTAATGGATACAACGGTGAAAATATTCTTCATCGATTCATGTCAAGTAAAGCCATCGTCTTTCCTCTCAAATGAAATCTTTATTTGTATACGATAGATGTTTCTTTCTCTCTACGGACATTCTCAACCAGTTCTTTGTCTCGATATTTCGTATGATAATCGTTTGATTATAACCGGTTCCAGTGATCGAAATATCAAAATTTGGGGTCTTGATTTCGGTGATTGTCATCGATCTTTATTTGCTCATGATGATACAATTACAGCGGTTCAATTCGTTCCGAAAACACATTTGTTCTTCTCGATTAGCAAAGATAAGAAATTGAAATACTGGGATGCTGATAAATTTCTTCATATTCAAACATTAGACGTTCGTGAAAAATTTCGAAATGCATCCTTTCTTTTGAAATTTTTGTTTTTCAAGGGCCATTGTGGCGAAATTCGTTGTATGTCAATCACAACGAATGGTATGCATATTGCAACGGCTGCTCATGACCGAACTATTCGGCTATGGGAACGAACTGAAGAGCCATTGATTCTTGAAGAAGAAAAGGAACAAGTCAGAGAGAGAGAGAGAGAGAGTTTTTGAATTAGTAAGAGAATTTGTTTGTATTAGGAACGAGAAGCACAATTTGAAAATGAACTGGAAAATGAAGAATTTATTTTGGCAGGAGAAACAAATAAAGAAATTGGATTAGCAACTTTGAAAACAATCGAAAGTTTAAAAGGAGTCAGTGCGAATGATTTGTTTGAAGAATGAAAATTTAATTTTTCGTATTTAAGCTGAAGGAATTATTGAATCTTTGGATATTTGGCAGGGTGAAAAAGTTAAATATGCTGAATATGAAGCAACTCAAAAAGCTTTAGGAAAAGAAGTAATTTCGCAAATATAAAACAAAAATTGAAATTAAAAAAATCTTTTCTTTAGGTTCCTCGTCCAACACCTCATTTAATTCTTCAAGCATTAGGATCTACTTATACTCCTGAACGATTCGTTCTTGAATCTTTACGAAAAGTTCCTGCCAGGTAATTATTGACTTCATCATTTCATTTTGAATCATCATTTTCTTTTCTCACAGTGATCTCGAAGCAACTCTTCTCCTTCTTCCATTCGATTATGTTCAAAAGTTATTATCACTTCTTATCGAATATCTCGATCGTTTTCAATCACCTGAATTATGTGTTAAATGTGCTGTGTTTTTGATTAAAATTCATCATGGTGTTTTAACAACATCACATCAATATTTGAATCTAGTCGAACAATTACGAACACGTTGTATGCAAACAGTTGATCGACTTCGAGTAAAATTCGTGGAGATTAAATCGATGAGTTTTTCGAATGTATTTGTTTTAGGATAATGTCGGATTTAATCTCGCGGGTTTGAAATTAATTCGTCGACAAATCGAAGAACAAAACGATGTTGTTCTTTTCGCTGATGCAACTGGAAAACTTTCATCGAATTAAACAAAGAAACGAAAGAAAAATCAACCATCAGCTGCTATTCTCACAATTAAAGGAACATCGGCACTTGCTTGATGTTTTCTGTTGTTTTCTTTTTGGATAATAAACAAAAAACAAACTGTTTTTGTTAAATGACGATTTTCGGTAGTAGTTCGTATACTATGTTAAAGCTTCTTTCATAATTGAGTAGAAGTTTTTGTTTGAGATTTAGTGACTTTATCAAGCGATGCGAATTGAGTACTACAGAATTAATTTAGAGTAGGTTTTTTTAGGGTTATCACAAAGATCTTATAATCATGGGACAAAATCTTCGAAAGCTGTAACAAACATCTGTTCGTTGTGGTGACTATACATTGATTATGACGAAAATTAGCGAGGAGGGTTAAGCTATCAATTCGATCACACTTGAATTCATATCCCAAATTTGACACTATTAAACATACAACCATCATAATACTATGTTCAATTATTTTCAAACCGATAATTCTATTTAACAATAAGCGATACAACATCAATCGTACAGACCTTCTGTCACTCGACATCGTCGAGTCAACAATCATTAGCACAATCACCCGTCATTTTCCATTTGACCTACTCCGATTTAACTCCTTTGACAACCAATCTGAATTTATATATGCCTTAGGGGAGTCATTAAGATATTCAACATATAAAAAACACATTTCATCGCGTTCTGCACCACATACTCAACACTTCAAACATATAAAATATAGCCTTTTCCGATTTGACAAGTCAGCGCAGCTAAACCGTTTAATATAAAGCTGAAATTCGTAAAACAATCACAAGAGCACAAAATACAGTCATCTACCATAAAAATCACCGATAAAGTTTCAGATTTGTATTTTTCTTTTCCACTTCAGCCAGATATTTTCCACCTTGATCTCCGATTTGATTGTACTCAAGGTTGAGTGTAGTGAGTGCCTGTATGAAATGGAAAAGAGTGCAATGATGAATAAATGAAGAAGACGAAGAAGAAGGAATGATGATCACTCACTGAATTGTGTTGTAATGCTTCAGTCAGATATTTTGCACCTTGATCTCCGATTTGATTCTCGCCAAGGTCGAGTGTAGTGAGTGTCTGTATGAAATGAAAAAGAGTGAAATGATGAATAAAGGAAGAAGAAGAAGGAATGATGATCTCTCACTGAATTGTGTCGTAATGCTTCACCCAGATATTGTGCACCTTTATCTCCGATTTGATTCTCGTAAAGGTTGAGTGTAGTGACTGTCTGTATGAAATGGAAAAGACTGAAATGATGGAATAAAGGAAGAAGAAGAAGAAGAAGAAGAAGAAGGAGTGATGATCTCTCACTGAATTGTTTCGTAATGCTTTACTCAGATATTGTGCACCTTTATCTCCGATTTGATTCCCGCCAAGGTCGAGTGTAGTGAGTGCCTGTATGAAATGGAAAAGACTGAAATGATGGAATAAAGGAAGAAGAAGAAGAAGAAGAATGAGAAGGAGCGATGATCTCTCACTGAATTGTTTCGTAATGCTTTACTCAGATATTGTGCACCCTTATCTCCGATTTGATTCCCGCCAAGGTCGAGTGTAGTGAGTGTCTGTATGAAATGGAAAAGAGTAAAATGATGGAATAAAGGAAGAAGAAGAAGAAGAATGAGAAGGAGCGATGATCTCTCACTGAATTGTTTCGTAATGCTTCAGCCAGATATTGTGCACCTTTATCTCCGATTTGATTGTTGTAAAGGTTGAGTGTAGTGAGTGCCTGTATGAAATAGAAAAGAGTGAAATGATGGAATAAAGGAAGAAGAAGAAGAAGAAGGATTGATGATCTCTCACTGAATTATTTCGTAATGCTTCAGCCAGATATTGTGCACCTTGAGCTCCGAGTTGATTGATGTGAAGGTGGAGTGTAGTGAATGTCTGTATGAAATGGAAAAGAGTAAAATGGTGGAATAAACGAAGAAGAAGAACGAGAAGGAGTGATGATCTCTCACTGTATTGTTTCGTAATGCTTCACCCAGATATTGTGCACCTTTAGATTCCATGCGCTTTTGCCCTTTCATGGAAAGTCATTATTAGTTTCCAACTTAATCTATTCTTTGGTGATATAACTAGAAGAAATATTAAAGATAAGAAGCATACTGCACATAATCGAACTATTGGAGCGATAGTATGTATAAGATTTATTGTCTATATAGGATTTTTAGTATTTTTAGGATTTATTGTTCACTTAGAAAATCGGTTTCCTATTTGGAAACCAATATGCATGTAGGTAATCTATTTTGTTTTTCATGTCTGGTTTTGTTTCCGGAAATTATTCTGATCTGAAGATTTCATTCAATTTCCTGGAAAGGGCTATAATGCATCATTTGGAACATATGAAAAAGCGGCATGTAATATGGTATAGAATGATGATATGAACCTTAGGTTGTATAGCTATTTTAGCAGTTTGTGTCTTAAATCTATGTGCATGCAGTAAAGACCCAATAATTCTATGGAGTATAATAGTTCCAGGACGACATAGAAAGTAGTGACGCTCAAGACAGCTTTGTTAATAGAATTGACTAGAATCATTTAGAATCTCGTTTGCGCATGGTTATACCCAAACTGATGTTTGTCTTAATTGTTTATAAAGTAAGACAAATTCTTTACCTGATTTTCTTGTATGGCGTAATATGCTATTATTTCCATGTCTTGATCTATCAATCGCTTCCAAGATAGGTCTAACTCCGTTTCATTGTTTGTTGCAGCGATGAGTGCCTCCAACATTTCATTGCGGTATTTAGGCTTTGGTAGTTTTGAGTCTGAAACTAATAACAGAGATGTTAAAAAGGAGAATTGTAATATTTGCTGCTCCACTGACTCTAGGTAGGTATGCGATATTTGATTTTACGTAGGTAAATATCATATTCTGATATATTATACATATACCCATGTACATAAATTTATTGAAGGATTATCTTGAGGTACTTCTTCTCTATAGCGTGATCCGTCTAAGGATATCTGTTAATAAAGTCTAGAGTAACATTGAGTAATTCATATCATTGCGCAATCAGTACTTAATAGTGCCACCAGGAGTGGACACCCCACTATCGGTAATATCCTGATTATGCTACTAATTTCATTTTCTACGGGTGTCTGTTGTTCCTGTCTTTTAGAAGATTCTCTCAGTGTCATTATAACAGACATTTTATTTGGCACAGTTAGTTCTCGTTCCGATGGTACTAAAGGTGAGTGAAAGTATGAATAACGCTGTAAAACTTCATAGTTCTAATGTAAATCAGAATTTATTTTGTTGGAACAAAGAATCATACAGAAGATATCACAACTCAAGATCATGATAGAATAAATTTTGGCTAAAGTTGAATCTCTCGAAATACTAATTCTTGGATAAATAACTCACCTAAATAAATATTTAGATCAGTCAATGAAGTATAAATCTTTGGAACTTGTTTTAGTTTTGATTCTTGTTTGACTTCTTTAACAACCTTCGTAAACACATCCATAACACGTTCATTTCGAGTATTGATATGTTTGAGTAAATGTTTAGTAAATAAACTATTTTCATTTGGATTTCCTTCATCTGCTACAGTTCCATCTGAACATGAAAATAAAATCAATGATTCATGTCCAGATAGTTCTGTAGGTTGTTCTAATTTATTCAGATTTATAGCTCGCACAGGTTTATCAAGTTCATTGTTTCTTGAATGATGATATTTGCGACAACAATCCAAAATGAAAATAGTTGCGAAAGGTTCTATTGAATCTATATTATTGAGAAAATGTTGAGCATTTATTGCATGTTTATATAATTTATCTTTATCAATCAGATGATCATCAGATGGAATTAGATAATTTTGATTCTAAAATTATTTGATATAGTACTTATTCTTTCGTAGTTGATACACAAACCTCCCATTGAATTCCATGCCCAGCAAAGTAAAACAGAACTAAATCTTTTTTTTTGACTGAACATTCGAAATCAGTCAAACACATTCGCATATCTCTGTAACTTAAATTTAATTTTCGTTCATGGATAATAAAACCAATTCGTTTTAAAGCAGCTGCAACATCTTTAGCGTCTTTGATAGCATTAGGTAGAGTTCGTGTTTGTTCATCAGTATATTCTCCATTGCCAATAACAAGTGCTATTTTACGTTTCGGATTATTTGAGGCAGTTGGCATTTTAACAAATCTAAATGATTGCGAAAATTTTTCTTATGAATTAATATACCTTCATCTGTATTTAATTTATTTACTGTTAAGGTAATGTTTTGTGAAGTTATAAAAAAAAGTTTACCGACCGTTCTTCTCAACGACTATTTTTCGAAAGTTAGTAAAAAAGAAGCACGCTAAGTTGAGATAAAATAATGAAAAATTGGTAACTATGCATTTGGTCGAAAAAGTTTCGTCAACAAATAATCTCATTGGTCAAATAAAATCTGTTAATAAGTATAGTGTGTTCAGGCTTGCCAAATCTCCTGATTTTTTAACTTTTCTCCGGATCAAAATTCTCCTGAATTCAGGAGCTGATTTTAAAGATTTTCTACTGATTTCTCCTGATTTTCAAAATTTCGAAGAATTTTAATTTTCTGGCTATATTTTCAAGCAGTGAAGGAGATTTTAGATGATACTAAACTGAGCATAGTGGCAGAAGATTGTAAAGTCTGAAATAATTTTCTTCTTTATCTTCTCAGTATAGAAGACAATAACTCAAATGAGTTATATGAATAAAAAGAACAAAATGATCATGAGCAATATTGAACAATGTTGAATTTCTAATACAAGAGTATTTTCGCTCAGTAGAATTTGCAGTTATTATATAGTAGTATTGCTATTTTAGCAATAGGAATTCTTGAAAGTATTATCAATTGGTTCGTTTTTAATTCGAAAAAAGTCTTTCAAACTCGAAACAATGATTAATATACACAAACGATTCTATTAACTAATGATGGTAATAATTCATTGACTCAAAGTTCAACTTGGTGTAAAATTTAATCGATTAGTTGGAGTTATTATTGTTTCTTTCGTAAATCTCAATAATGCTATAAGAACATATTTTCTATATTCGAATTTAAGAGAAATGAACTCAATGACATCAGCCAGTAGCATTGACTCAATCAAGTTTAATTTCTGTCAACGCAATTCAGTTGCAATTTGATGCAATGACTTGACGGCGATAGTATATAAGAAACAGCTGTGATGTGGGCTGTACGAAACGTAAAACAATAGTTTATTCTTTTTTTCATAGAATCACGTACGTTAGTATTCATGTGACTACCGAACTATCATATGACACAACGCAAACGAAAAGCGTACTGTAGTTTATAGACACATCATAACGATTTAGTTCTTTTTATTTTTCTGTCGTGCTCAAGGTTGAGACGAGAGATAAGAGGTCTTTTTTGTCGAACGTGTGGCAAATCTCGCCATGACGTGTCGAAACATGATTTTTGTTCCGGCTCTCTACTTTGTAAAAGTTCTTTTCCTTTTCCAAAACAGAAAAAAAAACAAAAGAATGTGAATAATTTCATCAGACTTTATCTTTCTTCCAAAGAACGAAGAGAATAGAATAGGGAGTGAAACAATGACGTCAAATGGAGAAACAAAAAACGAGCATGAGAGGGAGCGAGAGAGTATATATAAGTCGTCTACACTATTGATTCTAGATTTTTAACATATAAAAATAAAATGACAGCTTGTCTTGCTCAACAACAATCATCAATCAAAACCAATCTAACTTATCCACGACGAAAACTTCTTCGTACTATGACATATGACTCATTGATGCCCAAAATGACATCACGAAAACGTCAATTAAGTGAACAAAATCAATGTTGCAATCCTATGATGAATACGGATCATATTGATATAAACAAACGTTTTAAAACAGGTAATTTCATCAAAAAATCCAAAAGAATAACATTTACATATATTGTCTGTCAATATTAGTAATAAAATCTCTTTCTTTCTTTCTCTTCATTTTAACCAATAGAATTGCTGACTGATGACTCAGTATTCGTCAATAATCATCGTCATGACTGCCTACTATCTGAAATTTCTTATTCATCATTCGAGAAACGAACAAGCACGAGTACAATTTGTCATCAAGTTAATTTCGAAAATCAGTCACATATAAATACAAACGATTTTTATGATCAAACGTCAACAGATCAAACCATGCTTGTGTGTCAACAATCATCGTCGAATGAAAATCAACAACGAACAACTGAAATCACTAATCAACTATTTTTGACATCAGTACAATTATCAGCTTATTTAATATCGACACGAAAACATTCGAATGATAATTTATTAATTATCGATTGCGGTTCGCCATTACGACACAATGAAAAACGGATTAAAGATTCATTGCTTTTGAATATCAACGATAAAATCTCGCGTAAACGTTTGGTCAATCGAGGTTTAAAGAATTTTCTCGATACAAATCAATTAAATCGTATAATTCAGTCGGATTTCATCGTACTCTATGACGATACAATGCAATCAACAACTTGTTCAAATTCAATTCAACAACAACAACAACAACAAATCTCATCAGTTATTCAATGTATTTTCGAGCAAATCAAACTATTCGATTCAACGAAAACGATCGCTATTCTTCAATCATCATTCGAAGAATTCTATCAGCATTATCCAACATTGTGCTATGTGAGTTCATCGAATTTGTCAATAGAAAACGGACAAATTTCGACGCCAACACCGAGCTTAGATATTGACATGTACCAAATGTCGGAAATTCTGCCTGGTCTCTATCTTGGCAATGCACGTGACGCTGAAGATTTGAATTTATTAACAGAAAATCAAATTCAAGTGATTCTGAATATTTCAACGACGATTCCATGTTTCTATCGTGATGAAAATCTCTTCGATTATGTGCAATTGAATTGTCTTGATTCGACACGTGAAAATCTTCTTCAATATTTTCCAAAAATTTTAGAATTAATTCACGAGAAATTATCGACGAATAAGAACATTCTCGTTCATTGTCAAGGTGGAATTAGTCGAAGTCCAACGTTTATCATCGCTTATTTAATGCAATATCATTCGAAAACATTCGATCAAGCTTATGAACTTGTCAAACACAAACGAAAGATTATCAATCCAAATCTAAATTTTCTCGCACAATTAACACGTTTCGAACAAATGTGTCAAGCGAAATGAACTGTCTAATTCTATGTCAGATGTGTGTGTGTGTGTTTTCGTTGAATAATGGAATAGTAAATGAACTAACCAATCTTTTATATCACTATTCGTTATTGTCAAATACAAGAATAAGAATTCATTTTTATACAAGCCGAATAAATTCACAATGTTACATAGATTTCTAAATAAATCGTTCGAATAATTTGATGTTTAACTCAATCGAATTCGGAAATCGAACCTTGTGAACGTATTTCTATGTTAGGATTGACTCGATTATTACGCGAGTGAGGTGATTGTAAAAATTGACGATATTTTTTCACGAGAATATATCGAACTTGTCGTCGAAATCGACTTGATGAGCCAAAAAACAAATAAAATGAAATCTTAAAACACAAAAATAAATGTACTTGTAATTATTCTGAGTACAATCCTACCGCATAATTTAGATTAAAAACAACGGCAACAATAACTCCTATTAAATTATAAATTGCATAGGACAATAAATCGGATGGATTAACTTTAATAAGATAAAAACACGTTCGTTGAACGCCAAAGGGCAATGTTAAAATTACAAAAATGATCACACGAAGAAGTACCATAGCTGTCAATTGTCGATCTAATCGTCGTCGAACTATTTTTCGAACATTATGATACGCTAAAATACTAAATAACGATGCGAAAAATATTGGCACTAATACCATTAGAAATGGATAATAAAAATAGGAAATAAATTGTGACATATGTATATCAACAACTGTACAAGTTGTCGATTGAATAGTGAAAAAAACGGCAAATGATATTGAAATTGAAATTGAACAAATGATTGCTATTAAAACAAGACGTTGAGCTAATTTAATCGTACTCATCGCACGTAAATGAACTTGATAGTTTGTTGTTAAATATTGATCGAATGCAGAGAAACAGACTGTTGAAAAAGCTGTGATTGTACAAGTGACAATCATTGGCGATCGAAATTTACACCAGAATAACGAGTAAATACCTGGATCGAACCCATTCAAAGCTGATAAAATATTAACAAGAAAAAAGAGAATTAATTGAACAATATTTGCAATTGCTTCGCTTGTAAAATAAAAAGCACACGGATACTGACGGAATGTTTTTAAACTTTGAAAAATAAATATAATCAATAGATTACCACAAACACCGAAAGTGAATACAGGATAACTGGAATGAAATAGAATTTTAGGAATTAAATCAAAGATAAACAATGCAGTTGCTATTGACATGTTTTTCGTTATTTGTTCGAGTAAAAGAAAAATCTAAATGTACTCACCAAAAAAAAAAACAGAGAGTGTTATATGTCGTATAATCTTCTTTGAAGAATTCGCCTTTGTATAACGTTTCATCATCTCTCATTAAATAATTAAATTTAATACTCAATATGAGAGAAATTTTGAAACAAACACATTATTTATGCAGATTTTTTTGAAAAACAGAATTAATTTTCAAAATTTAACCGTTTTTCTTTGTTTACCCATATGATTCATCTTTTCTTTATCTTAACGGCACAACACGTGCACTGTTGTTTTTTCTTGTTTTATTTTCTCTCGAATCGATTTCGAAAATGAGTTCACTAAAAACTTTTTCATTATCAACATGCCATTGGATAGGTTTCGACCTTGATCATACATTAATTCGTTATCGTTTAACTGAACTTCATACATTAATCTATGATTTAATGTGTCAATATCTCGTCGATACACACGAATATAATTCTCAATTACTTCGAAATCCCTACGATAAATACTTCGGTGTTAAAGCATTGATTTATGATAGTTTGTACGGTAATCTAATTCAATTAGATTCGAATGGATTAGTTCATACAGCTTTACACGGTATTCAACAACGTTTAACATCCGAACAGATCAAACAAATCTATCCGAATGCTTTACAAGATATTGAAGAAGACGCAAGCAAACGATTTCTATGCATATTTACATATTTTGAACATTGTATTTCGTATTTAATCGGTCATCTTGTTGATTCAATTGATAATAATCGGATTTATGCATTGAATTCAACGAAAACAATCGAACAAGATCGAAAATATAGTTTTTTTCTTGTTGATTTAACCGCTGGCTTCGATTATCTATTTGGTGATTTCAATCGAGGCAATTATTTTCGTTCGATACGAAACAATCCGGAAAAATACATTTACAAACGTCCCGATGTTCGGCAATGGTTAGAAAAATTGAAATCTGCGAATAAACGTCTATTTCTTGCGACGAATTCACGTTTAGATTACACAGATCTATTAACAAAATACGCGTTTGGTGATGATTGGAGAGATCTATTCGATTTAATTATTGTTGATTGTAAGAAACCGTTGTTTTTCTCGGATTCAATCAATCGAATATTTCAACGAATCAATGAAAATGATAATCAATTCATACCAGTCACAAACAATGATCTAATCAAAGATTTTTCTAAGAATTATATTTATGCATTCGGAAATAGTCGAGATTTACATTCGATTATGAAAGAAATCAGTCAACAGGAACCGATTGTTATTTATTTTGGTGATCATATTAAATCGGATATTAATGCATTGAAACAACATACGAATTGGTTAGCTGGTGTGATCGTCGAAGAATTAGAATTCGATTCACCTCCGTCGATTATTCACGCGAAAACACATCATTTCACGTCGAATATTCAAACGTACGATCAAGGAAATCGTTCGAAATATTTCTCGAGTTTTTTTACTTCCCCGTTGGAAAATCTAATCTTTGATAATGCTGATGAAACCGAGCCCGATATTGAATTACCATCGGTTACATCATCGTATTGGTATGCTTACATAACTAAACATGCACATTTCAGTTTAAGTTGTTTGAGTGTATTAGCAAATCATTATGATTTACATCATCAATTCGAACATGATGAAAATACGAAACATTTTATTGTTATGCAACAAAAATAAGATTTTCTTTTGAATAAAACTACATTATTATTTGTTCTATGACGGACGGAAAAATAATTTGATTTTCATTTTACCAAGTATGCATGACGCATAGTTGTGCAATGATGAAAACGATTGCACCTGGTTTTGTCGTTTGTCCTTGTATAAATATTCGCATTTTTCATTAGTTGTTACAAACCAGCAATGGCAACAAATTATTTCGTTCGTATACCGAAAACTGATTTGAAATTGAAAAAAGTTTCAGGTGAATATTTTGCCTTTTTTTTTTATTTATTTACGATTCAAATAGGATTTCTATTCAAGATTTTACAACTGGAATTTTTATCGATAATTCCGGCTCGACTGGAAATACTCTACCATCGACAAACAAAACGATTCTACAAGCTGAATTGAGCATCTGCCAATCGACACAATTCAATCACGTTGTTCTTTGGGATACATCAGCTGGATTATGTCGAGATATTCAATCAGCTCGGCCAAATGGTGGCACAGATCCAACATGTATTTTTCACAATACAGCAACGAAAGAAGCATTCAGTTCATCTGATGTAATCGTCTTTGTAACCGATGGCGAAATTCCAAGTCACAGTGTTACACAAGTAAAAATATTTGACTTGAAAAATTTCGAATGAAAATCTTTTTCTCTTGAAATTAAGTTTTCAACATTTACAAAAAACAATCTCGATAAAGCGTTGATTGTCTGCGTAATCACAAATCGAGCATTACAAAGTCCGTCTCAAATCAATATATCTGTCGTTGCACCATTAATGTTAGCATCGAATGTTCTCTGTCTGTTTTACGATGGTAAAACATTTTATATTCTTGCATCAAAAGGTTACATCAGTCAATTTTATCCTTCACCGACTGATTTATCAACCTATGAGAGCTTGAAAACACTAAATCTCGAAGATTTATTTCAAACAATCGAGATTTTCGAACATCAAAAACTTCCCGATGGAACAATTCCAATTCGTGATGACGAAAACGAAATCATTGCAATCGATTACAATCAATTTTTAAACACAACCGATTTGAATTTACTATCCGAAATAAACGAAGACGACTGGAAAGTTCTAATTCAATACGGTAAAATCGGTAATAAACTCGATGAACTACGAACATTTGTTTCGAAAATGAAAAATCAAGCGATTCAAAATGAAAAAGATACTTGTCAAGCACGATTTCATTTTCAATATTCAAATCAACGCGATGAGATTATTTCGAAAATCGTCGAATTCAAACTCGATGAAAACGAAAATCTCGAGCAATTGACTCAACTTCGTCAGCAACTCCATCAAATCTCCGATCAAGCCAAAATCGAACAAATCGAATATTTAAAATACGTCAACGCAAATCTTCACAAATCTCGAGCCCATTGGAACACAATTCAAAATCTCATTCACGAACAAGAAATTGGCTCGTACTCAATCAACGATTTCACATTCTCATCGAATCGTGCCAATCGTGCTAAAGTTCTCACTGAAACCGACGATGAATATTCCGATACAATCGATATTCTCGATCACAGCAATGTGCCTCTCTTTCAATGTGCAATCTGCATGGAACAAGCGCCGATTGTTCTCTGGCTGAAATCACCGACTAATCTCGATGATACAACCAACGATTTCATCATCAATTTTCCACTCAATGGCAATGCGAATCTACTCAATTCTTTCGTTTCGAATCCTGTTTGTGGTTATTGTGCTAAATCCTATATAAACACATTCAAAGATAATCTACTGACGCTCTACCGTGAGCCATGTTCAGGTTTTATTCCGTTGAATTGGTCGGTCGAATCCAATCGAAAGTTTGCTCAACGTGCTTTGTATCGAATTCTAACTGACAGTCGAATGTTGCCGCATGTTTCGATGCTGTTTTTCTCGATGGTTGACGATTGTCAAATGAATTGGCTCGAACAACAAACGAAAGATTTCTTATTGAATGAACTTTTGCAGAATATTTGGGCGACGGAAACGTTTTCCGAAGAAGGCATTCGAATGAAGTTTCAGGATGCATTAAAAGGAGTTATTAAACAAGAAGATAAACTCTTTCGACAACCGTTTCAAGCTGTTCGAAGAATTTTAAAATTGAATTCGATCTACAATCAATTGGATCGAGAAACAATTGACGTTCTCCTACGAAAACGTTTCGCTGTTCTATGCATCGAAAATCAATGTTCGAAGACCAAATTCGGTCCTGAACATTTAGCTAAAGTCAAACAAGATATTTACGATATGATTTTCGATACTCTCTGTGGAATTCCATTAGAAAATTCATTGAAACGAATCGATATTCACAATGAACAATTCAAAGATTTTCTCGGCAAATCGTACGATTTCATTCTACAAATACCGGATTATTCAAACATTTTTTCTCCGGAAATCATTTCGTTTATCTTATTTTTACTCACAACTGTTCAAGTTCACGAGCGACCCATGAAAATTTACACAGATTTCTGTCTTAAACATCGGCCACTTCGTGATAATATGCAAATCAATTGGTCAGAATTCGTCGACACTGTTAATCAAACGGTTTTTGGCAACTATCATTCATGTTCATTGACCAGTATTCCTGGTTACGCAATCTATGTCGGTAAATTCTCCTGTCCGAGTAAATTGTTCTTTTTCACTGAACCACTTTGGGATTCATCAATCGATCAAAAACTTATTCATATTTCAACATTAATGGATGGAATAAAAGACAATCTCGATGTTAAACTCAAAGTTTTCTTTGGTAATTCGACTCCGAATAGTTCAAGTGTTCATTTTTGTTTACATTCAACTGTTGCTTCGATTCTCGAAAATCGATATCCGAATGCCAATGAAATCAACGACGAAATCGTCATGAATTGTTTGATTGAACTCGGACGAACAGCCGGTCGAAAAGGAAATATTTATGCTGATATAACTTTTCCTTCTCTTGTTTTAACAATTGATCATTTCTTAAAATTTCGACGAACAAACCGAAATCGATTCGTAGCCAACGATGAAAATACTTCACGTTCGTATCAACATAAAATTCTCTCGGAATTAATCGCCTGTGGAATGGAATACAATGAAGAAACCAAACAAATTCGTTTCGAATCTGAGAAATTACAAGCTCCGAAAATGTTAGATTTAAAAACGAATCAATTCGATTTCGATCAATTGAAAAAATCCGTGCAAAAATTGTACATGGATTCGAAAGCAAAAGCGAAAAATGATCAAAATCAAACTTGTTTTACGGTTGAAATCAAAGATTTTATCGAATTCGGATACAAATTAGATGCTGACGCACTTATGCCGATCTGGGCACAGTAAATTCGATTAGAAAATCATTCAATTCTTGATGATTTCGTTTTTTTTTGTAGAGAACAATCGAATATTGTCTCGTCAATCATCGTCGATCACGATGAAATCGAGCAACCGATCAAATACATCGCCGGTTTAGACATTAGTTTCGTTAAAACCAATGACAAAGCTGTTGCATCCATGGTGATATTCGATTATTCAACATTAACAATCGTTGCTAAACTCAGTGTCAATTGCAATATGAAAATTCCCTACATCGCCGGTTATTTAGCTTTTCGTGAGGCGCCAGTTTTCCTCAAATTATTAGACATTCAACAAGAACATTGTCCGCATTTAACGCCACAGGTTATTCTTATGGATGGTTGCGGTGTTTGGCATCCACGTCGAGCTGGTATTGCCTCGCATTTCAGTGTTCTAAGTGGCATACCTTGTTTTGGCGTTTCGAAAAATGTTCTCTTTGCTGATGGTGTTACACGAGAGAAGATCGAGGATTTGCTCAAAGAAAAAGCGCCAAATGAAGATCAATTCGTTGAAATTTATGGTGATAGTGGATATCTTCTTGGTTTAGCGTATAATGTCACAGGTTTTATTAAAAATGCCGTTTATCTAAGTGCAGGACATAAGATTACATTATCGACGGCTTTAACAATCTTTCAAACAGTAACAAAATATCGTAACTGTGAGCCAATTCGACAAGCTGATTTGCTTAGCCGAGAACTAGTTGCGAAACTTGAATAAAACGCATTTCTATTTACAAAATAAACAAGAATTTTCTGTTTTTTTCTCTCTTCTTTATTCAAAACCGTATCGTTTCTCTCCGCATCCGCAACAAAACTTTGCCCAATCAACGGGAAATGCTTCTCCACATTGATGGCAATGTTTTGCTGCTGTCGACGTCACAGGTGCTCGTGTTTTCTGTGGCGTACCAGTGGTATTCGATGGTCGACGAGCTGGACTAGGCGATCGAGTCTTTCGACCTGTCGATGGTTGTTGTTGAGACGGTGAAGTCGGTTCAGTCTTTTGCTGACCTCGATTAGCAGCGAGAACATTTAAATCTCCATTTTCAGTCGTTCGTCCTGTTCGCATCATTCCCGGTAGATAATTTCCAGCTGCACTACGAATTTTTCCCATTCGATAGTTGCCGAATTTCGGTGGCGTTCGATTCGTTCCGTTTCTCATTGTCTGAAGAAATCAAATTCGATTGAAATAAGATTTTCATGAGATAGTACTTCGTTGAATGGCGTTCGTTTGAAAGCATTCGGATTGACTACTGGTGGTCGACGATATTCTTTTTCACTATTTGTTCTGAAAGAAAACACATCGAAAATAGAATTCAAAGAAACGAACGAACGAACCGTTGAGGTCGTCGAGATGCTAATGTTGATGGTGCTGAATTAATCTGTGTTTGCTGTTGATTTGTAGTTCTCATCGTTCGAGGATTATATTGCATTTGTTTGCGTTTAAATTGTGTCTCACAACTAAACAAAAAACAACGACACGTTCGTCTCATTCGAAAAAAAACTCAAAAATTAATCTCGAATTACAAAGGAATATGTCGTTCAGCTGAATATTGATTGAAATGTCGTTGACAGAATTCACATTGAACGTAATCAGTGGGTACTTGTGATGGTACAGATTTAGGCATTGGTGCACCGGTCTCAATCGCTCGTGTCACTTGTCGAGCTTGTCGTATCGTTTGAACAAGAGCATTGTGGCCTTCGCGCCAATTGCTCGGTCTCTTTTTCTGAACTTCACCTTTCGGTCGTGTGCCATCTTTGTAAAACTATTATATTTAAACAAATGTCTCTCTCTCTCGTTCTTTGTCAACAAAACAGACCTGTGTTGTTTGTTTCGTTGCTGTGTAAGGTACATCAGAATCAGTTGCACGTTGTTTTCCAGCATCGAAAATTTTTCTCGGCTGTTTTTGTGTTGATTTTTTACAAATTGGCTGATGTTTTCTCTATGAAACATAATAAACAAATTCAAAATTTGTGTTTGTTTTTCCACTCTCGATTATCTTCGTTCTATTCTACCAATGATTCAACTTGAAAACATCGGCCACAATTCGAACATGGATATGTTTGAACATCTGAATAGACCGGAATCGCTTGACTGTCCGATACAGGATAGGCACTTTCAGTAAAACTATGCCGTTCTAATCCGTACATATCACCATTGACTTCCATTACGTTGCATGGCAGAAAAATCAATCAATATAGAAATTTAGAAATAACAAAAAGAAACGAAGAAAGAAAAATTCTTTTTTTTTCTCTTCAAGTATGTATTAAGTATAAAAAAAAGAGAGAGAGAGAAATCACATTTTCTGTTCTTGAAGTTTTCTCTTGCTTGATTGCATAGATGTCTCTTTGGTACGGGCGTAAGTCGAGTGATGATGGAAATTTGTTCGTGTTTAACATCTACCAATTCGAATTCAACGTTAAAATTTGATCATGATTTGCCGTGTCATACCTTGAGACTTTCGACGAGCAAACAGTTTGAGGGTCGAATATGTTTTTAAAACCGATTAAAAGTTTAGTGCAACGAAATTTATCAACAAATACTTCAACATCAAATATTCTCGACGGCTTTCGAGGAGCTGTCGGAAAGTAAATAGACATTCATTGGGTTTCGATGTTTATTTTTGATCTAATTGACTTTTAGTACGCCGTTAATTCGTTTGCCTAAATTAAGTGAACAAACTGGTAAAAGAAAATCAATCGATTTGCAAGAGAATTTCTTCGTTTATTTAATCAAGGTTGTAATATTCTCGTCAAAGCCGAATATCTCAATCCAGGCGGTTCGATTAAAGATCGTGCTGCTTTTTACTTAATTCAAGATGGTCTCGATAAAAACTTAATAGGCAAAAATGCAACCATCGTCGAAGGCACAGCAGGCAATACTGGCATTGGTCTCGCTCATATTTGTAACGCATTAGGGTTCAAATGCGTTATTTTCATGCCGGATAATCAGTCAAAAGTATTCGAAAATCGAGTCATTTGAATCTCAATTCGTTTTTTTTTCAAGGAAAAAATCGATATTTTAAAAACACTCGGCGCACAAGTAACAACTGTGCCTGTTGTGCCATTTACTGATCCGAATAATTTCAATCATTTCGTATGTCATTAAGCAAATGAATGATTGTTTTCGAGCACGTTTTCTTTTTATTCTAGGCGAGACGATATGCCGAAGAAAACAAGAACTGTCTCTGGACGAATCAGTTCGATAATCGAGCGAATCGAATGGGACATTACGTATCAACAGGACCTGAAATTTGGCGGCAGACAAGTTCGAATTCGAGTTTTTTGTCAAATATTTATCAAAACATTGTCATTTAGATGGTAAAGTCGACGCTGTTATCTGCAGTGCTGGTACAGGCGGTACATTAGCAGGTGTTAGCATGTATTTAAAAGAAAAAAATAGTCGAATTCGTACTGTACTTGCCGATCCACCGGTAAACAGCCTATATGAAAGATTTTTTTCTCATGTTTCTGCATAGGGAAGTGTTTTGTATAATCATATTAAAATCGGAAAATTAGATCGAACTGATGGTTCATCAATAACCGAAGGTAGTTGATTTGGTTTTTTTTCTCGATTTCCGATTTTTTTCCTTCAGGAATCGGCCAAGGTCGTGTAACAGAAAATCTGAAAGACGCACCGATCGATGAATCGATGTTTGTCAGCGATCAAGATACTGTGAATATGGTTCGTAGAAGAGACAGATTCAAAACAATCATCTCGTTTTTTTTTTATTTTGTCAGGTTTTTAAACTTCTATTCGAAGAGGGATTCTTTGTTGGTGCTTCGTCTGGTTTGAATGTTGCTGCAGCCGTTCTATTGAGTAAATCGATGTCGAAAGGTTCGACCATCGTTACATGCATTTGTGATAATGGACAAGTAGGATAAAAAAAACCGATTCGGCATCAGATGGAATATGTAACATATGTTTTTTTTTTCAGAAATATGTCAATCGTTTATTCAATAAAGATGAATTAATCAAACGCGGTTAGTTATTTTTTGATATTTAAATGCATTTTCTTATTTCTTTTTTGGCCTTTCAGGTCTTTTCGAGCAACTTCCCGAACAATATCAAAAAAGTTTTCCTTCGAAATAAAAAAATTGTTTTTTTTTTTTCGTTTTTTTTTCTCGTTCGAATATCGATGCAATTCTTTCGCTTCTCTGTCTTTCAGAATGAGATTGAATGATGTCAAATAAATCTGCAATCAATAAAATCAAATGGCTAACAGCCGGTGTTATATCGGGCGTGTTTATCACGGCAATGATCTCTCAGTTTGTATCTCCAAAACTCTTGACCGAAGAAGAAAAAGATCTTCTTCAAATTCGATTATTTCAAAAACACATGGAGTACTCGCAATGGCCGTCATTTCTAACCGATGCGTCATTTGATATTGTATGAAAACGGCATCGAACTAATTCATTAATCATACTCGAATTTAATATTTAGAATTTTTGGCGAAAACATTGCTGGAACAATCAATCGGATTTGAAAACATTCCTAAAGAAAAATGCGATGTCACATGAAATTTGCAGGTAAACGAGAAAGAAATTCTTATTGAATTAATCGATTGAAAAATCTAGAGATGTTATGAATTTGATGAATTCAATTTATACGATTAAAACTGAATATGCTAAAGTCAATTATCCGGCGAGTTTTGCGGAAAAAATTCGAAAAATTTTCAATTATAATGAAAATTTATTTTCAAAAGCACTCGAACAAGAATTATATTTTGCTTTGAACAAATACACATTCGAACACACGGTCTACAATCCACTACGAGGTCGACGACCTGTTCAACCGCCCGAAGTACCCGTTGAGCAATAGTTCGTGTTTTGTTTTCGATTTTCTCATTTTCTATTCGAATGAATCTTCTTTCAGTTTGAATGAAACAATGGAATCCACATCGAAATCTTGCGATTTATGTAATTATCAAAAGTAAATTCAATAGTATTTCTCCGTTATTTCGATTTCAATTCGAAATGATTTAGTATGACGGCGATTGATCCGCTCGGTCGAATGGAAAATCGACATGCCTATTCAGCTGCAAATGCTTTCAAATTCGATCAATGGCATTCGATGTTCATGCCTCGACAACACGATATTACAAAGCTCACATTCGAACAATTAAAAGATGTTTACACATTAGCATGGAAATGGATACGTGCTGTTCATCAGCAATCGCCAAAACATCGTTTTCCAACTCTTCTTTGGGACAGTTTACCGCACGGTGGTGCTTCTCAAGTTCATCCGCACATACACGCCACTGTACATTCCGAGAATTACTACGGTTAGTGTGTTTCGAATTGACAAACAACAGCAACAGACTTTTATTTTAGGTCAATTCGAAACGATACGTTATTCGTCTGAACGATACTTTCGTGATTATGAAAATGTTAAAAATCATCGAAACAAAAATTTCTTTCGGTCGATACAAGATATTCATATGGCATTGAATCTAACTGTGTCATTGAATGGTTTAACTGTGATTGTACCTATTGTAAGTGATCGATGATCGTGAGAATACGTTGCCGATCGGAGAGAATATTCGGTTCGCTGTCAGACCGTTGTTTGGTTTGATGACGTGTCGATGTCGATGGTTCGATGAGACTTGTTGTGTTTAAGTTTGTTATCGATTGTGTTTGACTAACAATCTGTCGAATATGACAGAGATCACTGTAGAGATTTGTCAATTGCTCGGTTAAATGACGATCATCTTGATGAAGAGATTTCTAATTAATTAAAAAGAAAAGAAAAATGTTTGTGCAAAGAAGATTTTTTTTTCGTTTACGTACAAACTGCTCGTGAATCTGCGTGATCAATGATGAAATTTTACTGATCATTTGCTTCTCATTTTCGGTCATAGTTGTATTCGAATGTGTGTCTCGTCAGGTCAATATCGATATTAACAATACGCATTGTCGTATCTCTCTGTCGTTCGCGTTCTCTTTTTCTTCTCAATATAGAAACGATAATATCTCTCATCCTCATCTCATCGTAATTATTTTCTTTTCTTAATCGATAAAAGCAAATGACAAACATGTGTTATTTTCCTTTTTAGACATCACGAAAGGAATACGATCTAATTGTGTTAGCAGAGAACTTCGATGAACGAGTCATACGAGTCATCTATCAAATTCTCCAAGGTTTGTTTCATAATTTTGTCTAATTAGGATTTATTGTCAATCGATCAATTCTTCTAGGTTATTTTAACAAATTGAAACAATTTAGTTTTTCATCGTGTTTATATTTGCCACCACTATCACCGAACGAAGGTGATCGAGGTGTAACTCCGGTCTATTTTCGTATAATACCACGTGGACAAGTTTCTAGTCTTTTATCAGAAGTCTCAAGCTTAGATTTATTGTCAATCTATAATGTAAACAAACTGCCAGCTGAACTTTTTGCTGAAATTCAAAGTTGGTTTACGGGATAAAAACAAACAAACAAATAAATATGCAATATTGGTGTTTCTTCTTCTTTTGTTATTGATTTTGTTGTTTTTTAAATTCCTTCACGCGTTCTATAAATGTATTTATGCGATGAGAAAGATTGCTCTCACAACGTGCTTGTTCATTTCGATAGAAATCTCTTAATTTCGTTTCTTTAGCCGTAATTAAAGCTGAACGTGCTCGTTCGATCTTTGATTTCGACATAGCTACATGAATTTCACAATCGGCTGGATCATAAACGGGCAAACGATTCGATCGAACAGCTAATTTCAATTGTCGATAACGTTTAGCGAATATGGGATCGTCGTATTTATGTTCGTCGACGAGTTCAGGAGTGACGTAAGCTTCGATATCTTGTCGTCGTTGAATCGATTGTCGATATTGTCGTTCTAATTCACTATCGAAGAATGTTTTCGATGATCGTCGGGCTTTGCTTTTGCGTTGTTCAGCACGCCAAGCTAAGAACTGTTTTCGTGCTTCGTTTTCATCTTGTAGAGCGAAAACTTTCAACGAAACCGGCCAAGTTATTCGAGGATTGATCGACGATTGAACAGGTTCGTTATTTGAATAATAATTGATTTCGGTATTTTGTGTCGATAGAACTGAATATGATCGATCTTTAGAGAATTTACTCGAAGTCAATCGTGACAAAGGTATCGGCACACTTTCATCGTCACTGTCGAAATCAGTTTGTTGTTCGTAGAGCGTTTGCAACGGGGCTGTGTACGGTCGAGATAATGTCGACGCCGATTTAGCTCGAAGACGAGATTGAACTCCTTGAACTCGTGAAAGACTCGATTGAACGCCTGGCATTCGAGCTCGATAATGACCTGCTGCTGATTGAGTCTAAATGAAATATCAAAAAAAAAACAAAGAAATAAGTTTTTGTTTTCTGTGTGTTCGTACTTTTCGATTAACAAAAAATTCATTAATATTACAAACGACTTGTTGATTTTCGTCTAGCCATTTCTTTAAATCGTGCGCCGATGTTCGAATTTTACATGCATTTAAATCACATTGGCTGCTCAAATGTCGTTTGATGACTTTCAAACGATTATATTCTAATTTATTTCTTATTGTTGCATTGTATTCGTTTTTAGTTAATTTTATTTTCGTTGTTAATATATTATCTTCATCATCGATGTCGGCAACTTTCGGAGCTCGATCATTTGTCACCATGTTCGTAAAAAAGAAGAAAACGTTGTGAATCGATCGAAACAAGTCGCGCAACTACGAAACATTTTTCGTTTAATTCCATTAGATGAAAATTCGGCATGAAACAAAAAAAAAACGAACCGACAACATTGACTTGTTCGTAATAATGAGATTACGTCAAGGTGACACAAATCTTTCTCTTCTATGAATTAATTACGCACAGGACATGAGAAAAAGAGAAGTCATTATGCGAGATTTCTTTTAATGAGACGCACTTATTTTCATGCAAGATAGCAACTTTTTTTCTTTTAGAATTAAATGTCTGAAAATAATTTATGTCGAGTTTGCAATGCACCAGCGTTGTTTATTAATTTCGGTGCTCGATCGTGTTCGTCATGTAAAATGTTTTTCAAACGCAATGCTGAACAGCCCAAAGTTAGAAAAATGAATTATTTTTAGAGAATTTTGCTGTTTTTTTTTTGTTGTTGTTTTCAAGGAACGCTTTTCCTGTAAATTCGAAAATCATTGTGAAATGAATATGTACACACGTCGATTTTGTTCGGCATGTCGATTAGCTAAATGTTTCACCAGTGGTATGCGTACGGAATTTATTCGAGGTTTTCATGGTAAAAAAAATCTCGAAAGAACATCGACAAATCTCTCTCAAGTAAAAAAAAAAAGACTAATAATCTTGACTCACTCTTAAACACGCGCTAAATGCGTGTTTGAGAAGAAGAAATGTCTCAGAAGATTAACTTATATTTTATTAAAACGAACGTTCTTTCACTCTTTTATTTCAGTTAACAACATTAAATCTTCTACAAGCTGATCATTCAGATTTAACAATGAATCAATGGATACTTCTTTCGAATCTCATTCATTCCTATGATGAATATAGTAATCTGCTCCAAACCAAACGTTTTATGACCAGTCAAAATGCTCTACCAATCAAACAACGCTATCGAATTGAGCCAGTTGCCGAATTTGTAACATTCAACATGCAACAAGTCGAACGAATCTTCGAGAAAAATCATGATTTCACGTCACTCGATGTACACGATCGTTTAATTCTACTTCGACATACAATTAAACATACCGGTTGTTTCGGTGCAACATTTGTTCTTCATCAATCTCAGATTCTCGATGATCCTCTATTTTTCATTGCTACTGAAACTATATTCACGCCAACAGTTATGTCAACAATTCAGCCAATAACACGTTCGTTCGATGTCGATCCTACATTTAACAAATTAATTCTACTTATTCTCGCATTTTCAACAATTAATTACACAAATTTCGAAACAAATCTCAACGAAAATCTCCTCAATCTACAACGAATTCTTCGAATTCAAGATAATTACATCGAAATCACATGGAAATATCTCGTCTATCGATATACATACGTTCAAGCTATCCAACGATTTTGTCAACTTCTTCGTTGTTTATTTCGTATTAATCATACAATCGCTACTGTCGATCGAAATCGAGACTACACCAAGATTATCGATAGTGTTGTTGAAAAAACCGAAGAATTAATATTTAAACATGAATAGAATTTCTTTTTCTTTCTTTCTTTCTTTCTTTTCGTATTCTTCTATTTGAAAAACAAAAAAAAACAAAATCAAATTTCAATCTGTCGTCTTCTTTCGGAATAAATCATCGGATGAGTTTGTTTTCAATATCTTGAATAACGAAATTAATCAAATCGAAAAATGTCTGCTTAGTTTCTAATCGAATCACGTCATCAATAAGTTGAAATAGACATCGATTGAAATTTAATAAATATTTAATCTGTTGTTTTTCATCATAAACATCGAGCAAATATTTCGATAATAGTTCAATGTAGAAATTAAACATTCGTTTCAAATAAATTCGATTTCGAATATTATCCGATGAATAATCGAAATTTAATAAACAAAATGAAATCATTTGTAACGAAAGTTTACGATAGATAATATCGATATGAAATAAATGATTTCGATGGAAAATCATTCGATCGAAAAGTAATTCGATCGATTGTTGAAATGCCTGATAATCGCATAAATGTGATTGATGAAGAATAATTGATGAGCAAAATATGAGAATATATTTGAATTGATATTTAAGAAAATATAATCGATCATTGAGGTCAAACGAATGAAAATGTCGATTATTGATAAATAAACGACCGATTTCGAGGAAAATTGTCGAGAGAAATGTTTGAATTGATGATAATTTAAAACGGAATTTAACTGGAAGAAGAGTCTGTTGACAAACGTATTGTTCAGCAAGTTGAATGAGTTGTTGATAATATCGATCGTTATTTTGATCGAACGTAAATATTTCAAGTAGAGTACTCGTTGAGATCTGACAAAAGAAAAAATTTTCTCGATAATAAACAAGAAAAAGCAAAGTTCCAAATGACTTTATGAGAATTGTTTGTTGTTTGCGGGTTACGTTTACGATTTTTCTTGAATGTTGGTCCACGTATAAGTTCAATTTGCATGCCGCTAAGAAAACATTTTTGTAATCGACACGATGGACAAAGACGTCGATTGAGAATATTGATTTGACATCGATCTTCGAAATCACATCGAAGTTTCTTCTGAAGAAATGACTTTTTGTTAGAACATTTTATTTTGTTGAATCGTTTCAAGACTAACTCGAGGAAACGATGCATTACGTTTGAAAAACATTTTGCATGGCGCACATGTTATAGCACCATAATTCGAATGGATAGCCGATGCATCACAGATTTGACATCGATAGACACCAATTTGTAATTGTGCTTGATTATCGACCATGATTCGGAAACGATATAATCGAATTACTAAAATGATACGTATATAATGACTGGACTATGAAATGTTGTGTTGGCCCTATGTACAGATTAACTGTCGAGAGAACAAAAACAAAGAATAGAAAAAAAGTTTCTTTCGGCCGATGGCAATGATTATGTCATTAAGTTCGATACCTCGATGAACGACATTCGTACTCGAACTAGACGTGTTTCTTTTACATCGTTCGATATACACGCATGTGCATTGCAAAAAATTTCTTCCTCATTAGATATATTTTCATGTCTATATATACGAGCAGTCAGCCCTGGATAAATGTTTTTCATTTGTTTTTTTGACCCCGTATACGTATTCTTCAACTTTAGATGATCTTCATTTGAAAATCAATAGACAAAATGAGATTTATGTATGTTTTGTTTGTTTGTTTCAATTCTATGGTAAAGATAGTCATTGAGGGGTCGCTAGAATCCATTGTTATACTATACAAAGACTGATTATTTATATTTGAGTTTTTAAATATCGTTTACAAAAAAGAAGATGTAAAAACTATTATCTTGTTTCTTCACTATGTTCAAGATCGTCTAAGATAAGTTTAAGTTCGATTTTTTCAATTAAGAAATTCATATCATTCGAATGTCTTAAATTACTCTGCATTTCATTGATAATATTCGTTGTTAATGACAAACATTGCGTTATACTATTATAATGTTGTATGGCTTGTAAATATCCGTATGTATCAATTAAATAATTCCATAAGATTTCAATATAACCATTTTGTATACGAGATATCATCGATGTATCTACAGATTTGATGTTGAAATTCGATGAAACAATTGTTGTATTGATTGAAAAAGCGAATATTGATACGGCTAATTTTCTGAGAATAATATCGAAATGAAATAATCGAACTAAACGGTCGAAATTTGTCGTTATATTTTCGCCGTAATATTTAAGAACAATATTCTTAAATAATTGACCATGTTCGATTTGTTTTGCTTGATGCCAACATAGAATAAGATGTATACATGTAACATTTTCGGCGATATTTCGAAGAAAATTCGATCGATCATCCAATGATAGTAAACGAAAATCTTTGTTCGAACAAATAAAATCGCTTGTTAAGTCAAAGATTTTCGTTAGGAAATCATTCTCAGATTTCGACGATTCAACGAGTTCGTTTAAAAACGAAACAACTCGCATTTCATCATAAGTATGAAGTAAATTCGTTAGTAACGTTCGTTGATCAGTTGTTAACTAGAAAATCGAAAGAAAAGCGAATTTGTTGTTTTGTTGTTTTGTTCGTTCGATTATACGGATTGATTTGTTGTTGTTTGATTAGTAGTTTTCTTCTTCGAAATAGGACCTCGAATAAGTTCTGGTTGCATGCCATTAGCAAAGCATTTAGCAAGTCGACAAGCCGAACAAATATGCCGATTATTAATATTGATTTCACATTGATTATTAAAATCGCAGATTAATCGTTTCTAAATGAATGAGAATTTGAAATCAAATAGAAAAAGAAAGATGATTTTTCATCATGAAATCGGACTTGTTCTATGGTTACGTGTCGTTTGAAGAACATTTTGCATGGATGACATGTAATAGCACCGTAGTTCGAATGCAAAGCTGGAGCTCCGCATATTTTACATTCAAGTGAGGCGATTTTCGTTTTTGTACTTGATGAAAATTTATCATCGGCATCTCGTTTTTTCATCTTACATACACATTTAAAACTAAATCGATTTGTTAGTCATACGAACGAATAAACAGACGAGTTCTTCTACTTTTAATTCAATGTAACAAACAGATTATATCGTATTTTTCATTTTTCTTCCTCTCGTCTGTTTATTTTTCTACAGAACGTTTAGTTGTCTCTTTGACCTCTTTGTTTACTGGTCGATTAAATAAATGTGTGTGGCCATTTTCGTTCGTCTATTACTATTCTTGCGTAAAAAATGGCCTATCAGTCAAGGACACATTCAAACAGTTAACAATTAAGTCTATATATGAGTTATGTCTATAACTACGATTTACATTCGTTGATCTTCGAATTTTTCAAAGTATTTTATCGGAAAATTTGTTCATCGAATTCAACAAATAGAAACTTGTTTCCGAATAGTCTTATCATCATGCCTGTTGGGACAAAAAAAACGCACGTTCTCCATCGAAACTATGCAAAATCTTCTTTATACGATAATGAACGTCTCGACAAAGACAAAAAATGAGTGTTTTTATTCAATACATAAACACGACACACACACACACACAAACGAACAAAATCTTTCTTATAGTTATTTATTCATTGGACTTTCCATGTGATGCAGTTGAACCGACACGTGATGGATCTTGAGATGGATAGTGTACACCGCCACGTAACGGATGAGAAATATGCCCATAGGATAACGATGATGTATAATCTCCCAAGTCAGCTGGTGGTGGTGGAGGTGGTAAGAATGTCGTTGCACTTGCTGTAGCACCGACATTTGATGTTGATGATAAACCAAAAAAATCAGCTTTGAGTTCATTTGCTGGCAATGGAACAACTGAAAAAAAAAATGAATTAAAATCCATGTTTTTCTTTTTTAATTTAAGAATTGTACCTGAAGGTAAACCGGGCACAGGTTCGTAGCTTGCTTCGTATGCACTGGCTTCATTTCCTCGGCCAGTTGAACCTTGCGCTGACGGTGGTTTGCCCCATTTAACTGTCAAACGTTTTCCGTCGATGACTAAATTGTTAAATGTTTCTTTCGCAGCACGTTCAGCCGCTTCACGTTGAGTAAATTGAACAAATGCACACGATTGTTTAGGTACAACAGTAACCGAACGAATTTCTCCGTATTGATAAAAATGATCACTAGAAGAAAAAAAAACAAACAATAGTTATTCGTCATTTTTGTTTTCTATTTTACCGAAGAGTTTGCTCATCGATGTCAACGACATTTCCGATGTACAGTGTCGTGACTGTTTTATCTTCAGGCGTGTCTAATGTTGGCATTTCTTTGTATCGAGATAAGAGTTTGTCAGCGACAGGATCGTTAACGCCGTAGAAACGATCACGAATGTTTTGATTCGATAATGGATCATCTGGATCCGTTGGTTTTTCGTGTCTAAATCAATCGATTGTTTTGCTCAATCAAAGTCAAATCTAGGAATATCTACCGATAAGGACATTCTTCGCCTCGTTTACATTCTCCTTTGACATAAAACGAACAAATATGAGGCTGATTTCGTTTGTAATACGGTGCTGAACGTGCTAATTTCATTAGAACATCGCTTGGCGGTTGGGCTTTAGCCAATTGTCCGTAGGGTTGAGGTGTTTGTTCCAATGCCATCTAAATAAACTCACTTGAAACATTTTTTTTTCTCTTCTCTATTTACTTGAGCTTCGGTATTTTGTGTAAAGAATTCTTTATTAACATGTCCTTTCGGCAGAGTATCAGTTATTTGCAAAGCTTCATCTCGAACTTGAACAGGCAGACCGTATTCCAAGTCGAGTAGACATGTTTGACAAACATTTTTTAGTTTACTACATGTTTGACAGATTTCTGTTTTTTTAAAACGCATACGAGCGCCTGGACACCAACGAAAGATTGTAAATGGACGATTACAGATTTTACATTCTTGACCGTAACGTTCTTTCATCTAAATTGAACAAAATTCAATCGAAATCTTCGTTGATTGCTTTAGTTTCTTTTTTTTTACCATTCGAATGTATGGATTGTCGCCTAAACATGTTTGACATAGAATTGGAAATTCCTTAATGAATAAGCAAAGATGATTGAATGTTTTGATCAAGAGAATAATTCTTACTGAATCCTCCCAATTTTGTCGATTGTATGTGTTGGATAATAACGAAATAGACATGAATAGATTCTGTCGCAATAGAATGAATGATGAGTGAGTGCAATAAACAAGTTCTGTGTTCGAATATCAACGTTCGTTATTGATAAAATCAATTGACTAATCGAAAGTTTTCGGAGGATAGATGTCGCTATTGAGCAGAATGCCCTCACGGTTAAAGGAACACAGTCCAAGTCCTTGTTGATCAAATCAAAATCTAATCTTTGAACTATCATCGACTAGTTGTCAACATAGGTATTACGATATCAACTGTATCTTGAATGATATTCGATAGTAATTCAAAAACAAAACTAACCGTTTGTCTCTTTCTGTTTCTACGATTCTATCCGATGCCTAGAAATTGTGCCCTTAATGTTCGCGATGAAACCCTAAAACAAAGAAATATATATATTTCACCTACGATAAACTTTGTTCTCAAGCTACTAGTGTTGATCTATATCAATCAACCCAATGCCCTAGATATGCTTGTTTACTCGAAATACCAGTGCATTTTGTTTTAATTTTCAAAAAAACATCAAAGATCATCGAATGTAAATGGGCCTAGTTTTTCATTCTAAATGTCTGAATCAGTTTCTCTATTCAACAAAACATAATAATGACAATCTGAGATATTTTGTTCTTTTGCACTTAGAAGGTTGCACTGAAAAATATATTCTTTTTTTGCACTGATTATTTACTATCAACACAAAGATATCTCATCATTTGTGAAACTCTCATCAACAACGTAAAGAAAAAGAAAACTAATTTGTTTTTTCTCTGTTATCTATGCATTTAACGAAAATAATATTAATCTTATTTCGATAAGCCTCCCTCAACTTCCTGTCAACACATGACTACCCAGATCCGCTATATAAATTTCCAAAGCTTTTTTTCCTCAAACTTCCAAACAAAACAAACAAAATGTGCAATAGTCGCTTCGTATACTTTCTCCTTGTTGCAATATGTTTATGTGCATTAACACAAGCGTTTTCTCTTGGTCAATCGAACACTTTAACTGAAGATGAGGGTAATGAGCAAATTTATAAGAAATCTTGCATAACACTTTCGAATTGTAGGTTTCATCGAAACTGTAAAACGTTTCTGGAAAACAAAAACAAAAGCAAACTCCACAACAGCAAAAACACCACAAGGTGGAGCAATTAGTTCACTTGTTAAACCAACAGCACCAAAAAACATTGATGGAGCAACAAAAAAACCAATACTTCCTGGTCAAACACGAGCTACCACAGGTACACCTAAAGATGCTTGTGGAGTCGTAAGTCCATGTAAAAATGGTGGATCATGTCGAACACTTTCAAGTGGTCGATTCTATTGTTTCTGTACAAATGATTATTATGGCAAAACTTGTGAAAACAGTAAATAATCCATTTCAATAAATTCACATAATTACATTCAATTCTTTCTATTTCAGAATTTCTCATCACCGGTGATGCTAAAAAAGATGCATCAACATACAAAGATCACTGTGCCAGCAATCCTTGCCATAACAATGGTGAGTGTGTTGGCTTACGTACAACATTCTATTGTCGATGCAAATCACCAAATTATGGCACTACTTGTGAAAAGAAAATTGGCAAACGTGAAATCGACATCGACAGTGGTACAACAGACGGTCTAGTAAAACGTGAAATCGACATCGACGATGGTACAACAAACAGTCTAGTAAAACGTGAAATCGACATCGACGATGGTACAACAAACAGTCTAGTAAAACGTGAAATCGACATCGACGATGGTACAACAAACAGTCTAGTGAAACGTGAAATCGACATCGACGATGGTACAACAAACAGTCTAGTGAAACGTGAAATCGACATCGACGATGGTACAACAAACAGTCTAGTGAAACGTGAAATCGACATCGACGATGGTACAACAAACAGTCTAGTAAAACGTGAAATCGACATCGACGATGGTACAACAAACAGTCTAGTAAAACGTGAAATCGACATCGACGATGGTACAACAAACAGTCTAGTGAAACGTGAAATCGACATCGACGATGGTACAACAAACAGTCTAGTAAAACGTGAAATCGACATCGACGATGGTACAACAAACAGTCTAGTAAAACGTGAAATCGACATCGACGATGGTACAACAAACAGTCTAGTAAAACGTGAAATCGACATCGACGGTGGTACAACAAACAGTCTAGTAAAACGTGATTTCGTAGATGGTACAACAGACGGTTAGGAAAGCGTGATTTTGAAGACGTTACAGCATCGAAACAACAAAGCAAACGAAGTTTTGAGAATGTAACCGTATTCGAAGTTAAAAGTAAATGCGATTTCGAAGAAAGTTTTGAAAATTTACGACTGATTTTTTCCCTCTATTTTTTTTAATCAACTCCTAAATTGTATCCCTCGATATTTATTCAAATAAAAAATCATATATCCTTTCGCGTATCATCAATAAAAAAAAGAATTAAATATGAAAATATTGTGTTTTTCTAATGGGTACTGGTTGACTCCTTAATTGCTCCATTTCTTTGACAACTAACCACGGTTCACTAACAGCTCGTCGTTCGTCTTTACGATTTGTTTTTAATTTCGGTAGTTCAGCGTTGTTTTGTTCATCAAAACTTTCAACAAGTGAGAAATCGAGTAACGATCCTATTCGTTTTCGTTTGGCTTCTTCATGTTCATATTGTTTCTGTAATTTTTCGAGAACTTTTCCATGTTTTCGAAATGATTCATCAACATGAATCTCAGATGAAATTGAAGGTTGTCTGTTGAAAACAATACTAGTCGATGTTAGATTTATATGAGAAACGACACTTCCTCGTGGAACAAAATGAGTAATTAATGATTCACGATGAGCTTCGGGTCGTCGATAATCATAATTCGACCGATTTAAAAGTATTAAAATCGAAATTTGCCGAAGAAATTCATCCCAACCAACTACCGAAAGTTTTCTACAAATAAACTTCATTTTTATTTTTATGTCATTTGATATCTACTCGATTGTTTCATCAATGGGTTGATTTTCATGTAGAATAGCATCGATAAAATGTCCTCCGTATTTTTTTCTAAAAAATTCAAAGATAAATTTCGATTAAAAATGTTCATGTCTTCGATTTACTTAATCATTAACATAAGATCGTAATGAACTCGATCGAAATACTCCTTACATACGATAATATTACTCTCAGTATCGATTTTCAAACGTGGATCTTTAAGAAAAAGATGTTTGGCAAAAACTAATTCTTTTGTTGTTAATCTTGTAGTTAAGAATGTCTATATTCGAAACAAAGGTCGATCAAAATGATTTCTTAGGAAAGACGTTACTCGATTTTTATTCGATAGCAATTTTCCTGTATAAAACAAGGCAAATTCCGACCAATTGATATGTCCTTGACCTTTGGAGTCCATCAATTGAAAATGTGTCCGTTGTTTATTTTCATTTTGAGAGAAGATATTGAAATTATCGACAATTTTACCGCTCGCACAAAATTCGAGATAATTTTCAAGAATTATGCAACCATCTAAACCAAAAAAAGCATTTTGCTTAGTTTGTGTAGAAGAAAAAAATTTTTTGAACCTTTATTTCGATCGATTTGTTCGAAAGCATAGATCAAATAATCCATTTCATCTTCAGTTAATAATCTCGTTAGATCTCTCTAAAACATTTCAAAAGTATTGTCAAATGTGAAATGTTTCGTATTTTTGTTTTACGCAATCAGGACAACTCCAATCTTGTCTCGATAGTCGAGCTATGGTAAGCAATTGATCGTAAATATAACCACGTTCGTACACACATCGAGCATGATAACTTTTGATGCAAACACGGCACCGAACGTATTCGCCAATACAAGGACCGCCGCAGAATTCGCATAGAAGTTGATAGGCAACGGTGATCTTTCGAAAGAAGTTCGTTTGATGAAGATTTAAAAAACAAAAAAAATGAATTTTTACATCAGCAACTTCTTTTTCCGTTGGCATTCTCGGCACTCGATAGGTCGGCAATGGTTTGCCAGGTGCTGGCGGTTGCATAGGAAATTTCTTCAATGTCATTTTCTGTTTGGCATAGATACTCATTTGAGATTCTACGAAAAAAAAATCGAGATAAGAACAATACATCGAATTGACTGGCGTTCTACCTGCTTTAACATTGAGTTTCGTTGCTTTTCTCGATAGGATATCCATGGACACATCTCGAGCCAAATGCCAACTCGGTTTAACTTGTTTCGATAACGGTATACGACCGTTTTTTGTCCATAATAAACTACCTCGTTTGGATAGTTGATTGTCATCGTTTTGAAAATGATGACTTGTTCCACCTGCTTGTTCATTCCCCATTCAAAAACTTTCTTTCGTTTTTGTTTTGTTTTATCAATGAAAAACAAAACAAATAGAACGGTTCGTACGTTTTTAAGTCAAAATACACACTTCTAACATCACAAATCCCATATAAAAATATTTTTACACATAGAAAAGAAAATGAGAGAAGAAGAAAAAAAGTCGAGAGAATGAGAGAAAATGTCATGAATTTCCTCCGATACCGGAATGATTTTATCAGACATAATCGAATCACTTTATTTCAAACAACTAAAAACTAAATAGACAAAACAAAAACTAAAAGGAAATCAGTTTAAATCTGTGTAATTTCTTCGATTGTACGCGATGAATTGTCAATAGACATTCCATGACTAACAAATTTCGGTTGAATATCATTATCATCGTCGATATTTTTAAAACGTCGATAAAGTTTACACAAGACAATCATAAGAAAAAATTGTATCAACGTACAACATCCGCTAACAACAATCAAAATCCATAATTCAATCGTAACATATCGATCAATAATCGAATAGCAACCATTCGAATGTATCAGCGATATTGTTGTGTTCAGTCCACTATGAAAATTGATGTCTGTATCACGCCAACAGTACGGCACTCGACAGCATGAGCCGGGCAATGGATCGAGAGAAAGATCTTTGTAATCATCTTTACTGTTGATACCACAGCAAGTGTATTTCATTTGAAGATTATCGAGAAGATTCGATGTTGACAAAGGCGTTTGATGAAGTGTACGAACGAGAAGAAAACGTAATTTAGGTAGAATTAAGAAATAATAGAGCAACGATATGACAAACACGATTAAATTTAAAATCATTGCACATGTCTAATAAAATGAAAATTTTGATTCTCAAAAAAAAAAATAAAAATAAAACAAAATTTACCCAGAAAATGGTGAGAAAAAAAGCCAATGATTTTAATTGTCGAATTGTACTGTAAATCGAAATAAATGAGAAGATCAATGCAAGAAATCCTAAGACTATACATATGACTAAGATGTAGAATAGATAAGCATCGAATGTATCAGTTTTAACAAGATAATTAATCGTACGAAAATCCAATTGAATAAAATTCAAGTAAATACCCAAACAAATTTGAATTAAACTTGTCAAACCAACGAATACACACAATGTACAAAAACAACAAAGAATCATCTTGTCTGATTTTTATGCCCGCTCGTTTAAAAATGTCGATTCCGGTCTCACATATGCACACGTATATACATACGTACATGTTCTTTCGTTCTTTTCTCACCGAGCCATGGAGAAAAAGAGTTCATATTGTCTTACATATTGTATAGATTTCTTTCTCTCTCTCTCTCTTGTTTGATTCAAACGTGCTGTAGACAAACCTAATTTATTCCGTCTGTATGAACCCAATGGACAAAAGAAAAGAGAATATAATGACAACAATAAACTAATCATAATCATAAAAAACGATAGAGAAAGAGAGAGAGAGAGAGAAGAGAAACTTTTCTGTTGACATGTCGTTAGTTTGAATGATAAATCGATTAGTAAGTTTGTGCAAGCATTATGTCAGTTGGCTGAAAATATCGAAACTTATTCACAAGTTTACTTACGTGGCATCTGTTTTTGTCCTGTCCAAAATGATGACAGGAGAAACTGTCTGCACGTATCCGATTTGGTGCGATGTGTATATATATATGAAGAATAAGCACGAACACTGCTGTTAGTTTTACATATTAACATGGCATTAGATCGAGCTGTTAAAGACAAAGTAAAGAAAGATTTGTGTTTGACTTGAATGTATAGAGTTTAGTTTAGATTAATTTTAAACGAGATCCTGAGCAAGAAAAAGCAGCTCAAGAATGGATCGAAGCGGTTGTTGGAGAGAAATTTCCAACGAATGATTATGAAGAAGCACTTCACGATGGAATACTTCTTTGCAAGTAGAATTTATTCTCAATTAAATTTATTTGCAAATATGTTTTATAGATTAATGAATAAACTTAAACCAAGTTCAATTGGAAAAATTCATTCAACTGGTGGTCCAATGAAATTACGAGAAAATATTGGTCTTTTTCAAAATGCTGCTCGTGCCTATGGTGTCAGTGAAAGTGAAGTCTTTCAAGCAGTTGATTTATTCGATAAACAAAACATCCAACAGGTCACTGTACGTTCATTTCCTTGACTTTTTTTTACTTGTTACTAACGATTTATATTTTTAAAGTTATGCATTTTTGCTTTGAATCGTCTTGCTCAAAAGCAAAATTTCAATGGTCCCAAATTAAACTATCAAACAAAATTACCTTCATACGATTAAACGGATTCTTTTCTTTTTTCTTTTAAAACAAAAGAGAGAATACGACAATACAAAAAAAATTAGTATTCATTTTCAATAAACTTTGCGATCGTATTTAACTGCATATTACTTGTTCCTTCATAGATGGTTCCAACTTTGCAATCACGAAAGAATTTCTCTTGAGGATATTCACAAGAAAATCCGAGACCACCCATAAAATCAATGCTAAAAAAAGCAGAAAAGAAAAACATTTCATCTCGATTGATCGAGTTAGATTTACCATTTGCTTGTAACTTTGCCAGCTAACTAAAAATAGACGAGAAAACAAACAAACGATGCGATGACGAGGAGAAAAAAAAGAAAGAATCTGACTTCAGAAGCGTAGAGTTTGGCCATGGCAGCTTGTTTAACAAATGGTAATTTAGCATCACGTAAACGAGCGGCATTGTAAGTTAACAAACGTGCCGCTTCGATTTCGGTTGCTAATTGAGCAATTTGATGTTGCATGCCCTAGATTTCAAAGTCGATCGTTTGAAAACAAAACAAAAAAACTATCGAACTTGAAAATCAAAAATTCGTTGGCCGAATTGTTTTCGTTGTTTTGTATAAGGTATTGTTTTGTCAAATGTTCCTTGACAAATACCGAGCATCTAGTTCGACAAATCGATTTCATATTTATTCGATAAGAAACGTCATTTTTACTTGAGCACCAATACCAATACGACCTTCATTAAGCATGGAAATGGCGTATTTATAACCCGAACCTTCTTTTCCGAGAAGATTTTTCGCTGGAATCTGATTAATCGGTGAAATAAAAATATTTTCTCGAAGAATTTACTTTGCAATCATCGAAATGAACCATACAGGTTGATGAAGCTTTCAAACCTAGTTTATCTTCTCGTTTACCAATTCTTAAACCTTCGGTTTCTCGATCGACAATGAAAGTCGAAATGCCTTTATGTTTCTAAAAGTAAACGAAATTATGTTTGTGCACGTAGTTTTCTTCGACATACAGCTTGTGGATTCGAATTGGCCATGACAAGATAGACGCCGCTAACTTCTGCATTTGAAATCCACATTTTCGTTCCGTTTAAAACGTAATAATCGCCTTTTTTAATCGCCGTTGTTTTCAATGCAAATGCATCGCTGCCCGATGTTGGTTCGGTGAGACAAAAGCTTGCCAACTAAAAACATTCGTAGATTTTTTGTTATTAGTTTTCTAATTCAATTTCAATAAAATCGAAAAACAAAATCAACAACACGGTATCTTTGGTAAGTTTGGTTAGATAATTTTGTTTTTGTTCTTCGGTTCCCAAATTGAAAACCATTCGGTTCATCAATGTATTTTGTAGATCGAGTAAAAGTCCAACACTTGGATCGATTTTCGACATTTCTTCAATGACAAGTATCGAAGAGAAAAACGATTGACCTGAACCACCGTATTCAGTTGGAATATCAACGGCCATGAACTAAATAAGGAAAAATCAAACAAAGGTCTATTCGATTACCATGTCTTTAGCTAATCGCGGTAGATATTTCGCTTTTTGTTCTTCATTAGCAAGTTGAATAAAAAAAGGATTGAGAACAGTATTTTGTAAATCAATTAAGCCTGAACGAAGCATTGATTTAACTTTTTAAAAAAAAACATCAATTATTATTATCAACTTATACCTCCGAAAGCACTATCTAAATGAAGAAAAGCATTTTTTTTGAATTCTTATTACTACGAATTCGAACCTATTTTCGATGCTTCCTCAATTGCCAATATGCATGAAAAAAGATTGAGGCCACCGCCTCCGTATTCCGTGGGTATTTCAATTCCTAACCACTAGTTTTCACGACACACATCGGTTTTGACAAGCGGATTCGACAAACACACTTACGCCTTGATCGAATATAGCTTTCAGAAGTTCAGGTTTAATAGCACCGGCTTTCTCCATGTCGTAGATATGCGGTTCGACATGTTCTTTTCCAAATCGAGCAACTAAACAAACAAACGAATTTGTTTCGACGACTGACTTGTCAATCGTTTATCAATTGACCTGTATCTTTGATCAATTGTTCGTCTTCGGAAAGATTGTACAACGATTGATTTGTTGCGACAGTTCGTTGTCGAACAATCCATGATTGTGGTCTGAAAATGACAAAAAACGAGTTCAAATAAATTTCCTTGGGCGTTTCTTTTTTCTTCTTCACCTTATCGTTTGAAACAAACGACTTGTTGAAATCAATCGAGAGAAATGCATAAGTTCTATCTGAAATCATAATAACAACAAACAATTTTATTTGACTTGGCTTTTTTTTCATATTCAACGGAACATTTATCAAAACAACAACAAGAGCAAAGTTTTTTTTAATGAAAATTTGGTCTTTGCTCGTAAGCATCTCGTGCGACTTCCATGAGAACTTCGTCTCCAATCGATGAATGTGATGTTTCCGAGCTGACATCATCGTTTCCATCGGTATTCGTCCGAGCATACGAATGAACAATTGGCCTTTCTTCATGAACGATCGTTCGTGTTCGTTTAGTCGAATTGAATTTCGATTGATAATATTCAATCGAGTCGAGAACATCTCGAATAGCATCTAAAGTCTTTCGATAAGCGTATTCAAGTTGTTCAGGAATTTGATGCGGCGCAGTACGATGATATTCATCACTCATTCGAGTCGATAGACGATTGTCAATGGACGTAAGAAGTTGTCGTGCATCTAACAATGATTGGAGATTGGAGATTTTCGTGTTCGAACGATGAGCTTGAACTTCATCGATAAGATATTCAACTAAATGACCAAACGATGTATAATGTCGTTTTCGGAGAACATCGAATAGATGATCCAATGCTTTTAATAACTTAAAACAAGACGAATTCGTCGAGATTTTGAATAAAAATGAGACTAAAATTTACATTTTTAAACAGAGAATATCCGTCTTCATTCGTAGATTTTCGATGTGTTGAAGAATATGTTCGTTTTGATGAACTTTGTCGAGATGATGATGCTGGATCAGCAACGAAATTATGTCGATGTACAACTTTTTCTTGTGATAATCGTTCTTTCAAAGTCTAAAAACAATTTTGAATTATTTACGATAATTGACCGTGTATATATTTACATTAAAATGTTGATAGAATTGATTGAATAGATTTGAAATAACTGAACGTTTATCGAAATGTGACATTTTCATTTTATTTAATTCGATTAAAGCTTTGATCGTTCGAGATAATTTCTCGATTTTATCGAGATATTCATTGAAAATAGTTTTCTGATTTTCTTGAATCGAATGATTTTGTTCTTTGATTTTATCAAGTACTAACATGGAAAGACCATGTAACGTACAGATATGTTCGAATAATTGTAATAAAATCAATTCTCGATTGTATTCGTGAGCGAATTTTCGAAGTGTATCGATTAGTTCTTGAAGTGACTGATTGAATGAATAACACGAATAGGAGGAGATTTGAAGATTTTGAATAGCTGGTCTAATGAAATAAAAATCAATGATTTGATAGTGGGAGAAGAAAATAATTTACTGAAGAGGAGGTGATGGTTGATCTTCTGGTTTAATAATGACTATTGGCGTTGAAGAATCAGCTTCGACTTGTGGTATGCTAGAGAGGGATTTTTTATTCACAATTGAAGCGTTTTGATCGAGTGATGTTTGTGTAATTGTAGTTGATCGAAATCCAATTTCATTGTCAACTAAAACGAGTCGGTTTTTTTTTGCTATAAACGATCGAAACTCTATTGAAATTCACCTGATGGCGTACAAAGATAGAGCAATGTTCCGTTGAATTTCAAACCATTTTTTTGAATATAATCGAAAAATGTTGTATATCGACGTGTGTCTAATTCTTTTCTTTGAAAATCATATAATTTCGACGGACGATCAGGGTTTTCTGAACGAAAAACAAAGCAAATAATTTCCAAATCTACGAAAACAAATTCTATTCTACCTTGCAAGAATAAATCTCTCAATCGATCGTGAATCTCATCGAAACCCATATCAATATGACTGATTTCACAATCTCTCGAGCCGCCACCTTCATGAAGATGTAGCTTCTTCAAACTACCATCTTTTCCTAACATCAAACGTCCACATGAAAACGTATTTGGCATGTTCGTTTAATCAAAATGTATAGTAATCTAACTTTTGTAGGTTATATCATTCCATAGTTTACCATCGAAGAACAACACAATATTATCGATCCATAGTTGTCGTTAGTAACTAAACTGATTCATTTTTGTCTTTCTTTGTTTTTCAATCGGTAGAATAATGGATTTCGATTATCTTCTTAATGATTTCAATGATGTTTCAACATTTCACGACGAATCACAAGATCTTTGTTTCGATTTTCCCGAATGGAAACCAACAACATCTTCATTAACTCACCCGAAAATCTCGAACGCACGACCGATCGATTATCCATCACAACAAAAACACTACGGTATCGTCAATTTCTTCGAACAAAAACTACCGATTATCTATCGATTGCTCAATGACACACAATACATTCCCTACATTCGTTTTTCCTATGTTCTCAATATCTTCGAACATTCATCATACAAATCTTATCTTGTTAATATTCGAAATCTGCCCGTTCTTGAAATGACGACCGTTGAACGAACTTATTACGAACAATTATCACCAATCGACAATTCGAAGCCAACAATCGATTGGTCTGATTTACAATTGCTGTGTGTTTCAATGCTCGATGGAACTTTAGAAATCATTCATTTTCTTCGAGATTTTCAAATGAAAACCGATCTCTCATCGAGTCAATGGGAAGAATTATTAAATCAAATTCGAAATCAATGTAAAACACGTTGGATTTTAGAAGAACAACTTGTTCTCAATCGATTAAAACAAATCGATTCGACTTGTCTCTCGAAAAATACAATCGCTCAACGACGAACATTTTTCGAACAACGCGTAATTTGCTTTTCAAAAAAACAAAAAAAAGATCTTCATTCTCTCTTTCAGTTAGATCTCTCGATCGTCAATGAAGCTGGTGGTTTTGTTCAAATTGAATCCTACATTTATCCCTACATTAAAAATTCTCTTGACAATCAAATCTATATTAATCTCAATGATATTCAACAGAATTTCACTCTACCATTAACTGATATGATCACATATGTCGATCAAACATCGACTATGTATCGTTCGTATACAACTGTTATGCAACAAGCACAAGTCAATTTCGAATTAAATCGAAAACAAACTAATGAACTACGAAAATATTTGCCACAATATCGACAAGATATCGGCGAAATACCTTTTCTATCTTTGCAGATGCTTCTTCATCTTTTTCTTCGAAAGAATTCGAATTTAAATCTTCAATTCGTACAATTATTTGAAAATTGTTCGTTAAATGAAATCGAATTGAATTATAAAAGCAACGTTGCACGACAATTTATTATGTCCGATCAACAACGACAAGGTGGTTTGATTAACAATCAAATACCATGTTTAATTTTAATGAAAAATAATTGTCAACAAATTTTAATTGCAACTGAAACCAAAACACGACGATTGATGAGCAACGATGAACGATTTTATTTCAATGTTATTTTAATTTATAATGGCCTTGCAAAAAAATGTTTAATAAGAAAAAAACAATGGTATTTAAAGCCAATTGACGAAAATGAAAAAGAAAATATTCGTATTGAATTGTTAAAATAAATCTTTTGTTATGTAAATAAAAAATTGAACGAATTAAATCGATACTATTGTCGGATGAGAAATGATAGTTTAAAGTTAGAACGCAAACACACCTTGTCATACTGATAGGACAGATACGATGAGTCACTGTGTGATAAATACATGCATCTGGAACAATGATGCAGCAAGAAGCGAACGACATATAAAAGTACTGACTATCTTTGTTATACTTTTATCAAAAATAAAAATGCGTTCGTTTTCTATCTGTTTTACTTTATTCTTTATTACAATCGGTAATTGTGCACCAGTGGATAATGATGATTCCTGGTCATTGTTCAAACAAGTTCATAAGAAAGTTTATAATTCAATTGAAGAAGAATTAAATCGGTAAGTCGTTTTGTTTTTCTATCTGATTTTGATAAATTTTGGTTACCAGTCGATCGATTTGGGACGCAAATCTTGAAACAATTCAACAACATAATCTCGAAGCTGACATGGGCATTCATTCGTATCATTTAGGAATGAATGGTTTCGGTGATTTAGTAAGAATTGAAAGAGAGAACGGCTCTTTTAATCAATTTATTTCTAATAGACTCATGAAGAATTTCGTGCGAAATTTTTAAGCAATGTACAAATACCAGAAACTATCGCGAGTTCTTCGGAAACTAACGATGAAATTGTTGATCTTCCGGATAGTGTTGGTAAGAATACGATTTTCGAGAAAGAGAAAGAGAGATTTTGATTTTCTAGATTGGCGTCAACATGATTATGTTACTCCTGTTAAAAATGAAGGTCAATGTGGTGCTTGTTGGGCATTTTCAGCTACAGGTGCACTCGAAGGTCAACAAGCAAAAGTACATAAAAAATTAGTTTCACTTTCCGAACAAAATCTCGTTGATTGTTCGGATGCGTATGGTAATTTCGGTTGTAATGGTGGTTGGATGTCCAGTGCGTTTGCCTATGTTATTGCCAATGGTTTAGATACTGAAGCTAGTTATCCATACACAGGCGTCGCTGGTAAATGTAATTTCAATCCCAAAACTATCGGTGTTAGATCAAGCGTAAGTCAATTCTCGGTTTTACTTTTTAAAATTGAGAATATTTTTATTGTTCTCTAGGGTTATGTCAATATCACTTCAGGCAGTGAAGCTGAACTTCAAAAAGCTATTGCTAATATTGGCCCAATTTCAGTCGCCATCGATGCATCGCATAGTACGTTTCAATTCTACAAATCCGGAGTTTATAACGATCCTGCATGTTCAGCGCAATACATCGATTTTGCCGGTATTGTGGTTGGTTATGGTACACTTGGCAACGATGATTATTATATCTTTAAAAATATTTGGGGAACAGATTGGGGTGAGAAAGGTTACGCTCTATTAAGTCGAAATAAGCAGAATCAATGTGGTATCGCATCGTTAGCTTCATATCCGATTGTTATTTAAAAATAACACTCAATTATTATCAAAACATTCGAGAAATATCGATCGAATTTTCGAGAAATTGATATGAACATCAAGTGAGATGTTATTATCAGGATATGTGTCACCATTTGTTAGAAAAATAAAACCTCGATCACCTTGTTTGTTGATTAACATTGAATTGTATACGCTAGGCATTGAACCACCGTGTCCTAAATATTCACGGCCGTTTTCTGCTTTTTGCCAAAACCAAATGATGCCGAATGATGGAGGTGGAAATGGAGATGGATTCGTAGTTTCGTAGGGTGTAACACCTGTAACGATTGTTTTCATTTGTTCGATTGATTCTCGACGAAGAAATGAACCGTCATTTTTCATAAACATTCGTAGAAAAATCGACAATGCAGGAGCAGACATTCGTAAAAGACCAGCTGGATACACAGTCACACTATAGAATGGAATTCGAAGCCAACCTGGTTTATCATTGATTTCAGTGATATTCAATCCAGGTGTTCGATGTTCCCAATCAGTTTCTTTCGATGAATTGAAAGTATAATGATTGACAATGTTTTCTCGTGGTTTTATATCCGATAGACAGTAACTAGCTACGCTTGAATTGATTCCTAGTGGGTCGAGAATCTTGCGTTTGACATATTTTGCAAAGGGTAAGTTAGCAACACGTTCGACAATCAATGCAGCTAAACTTGTGCCAACATTTGAATAGAGTGTTACTGTTCCAGGTGGATTTCGTAGCCAATGAGAAGCATTCGATGTTAGAAAATGAAAACATGCATTTTCTAATGCTGTTAATGTTAATGCTTCGTCGTTTGGTCTGAAAAAATGATTTTCTAATTCAAAATTATGTCCGATACTCGCCGAATGCGAGAGTAATTGTCGAAGAGTAATCACGTGTGATGGATAATGTGGATGTACGATTTTTGGATCAGTTGATCGCAAATATTTGTTGATATCAGTATCGAGATCGAGTTGCTTCGATTCAACAAGTTGCATGACAGAGACAGCAATCATTGTTTTTGAAATCGATGCCAATAAAAAAACCGATTTATCAACGTCCGTCGATTGTTCAGGTGAAAATGATTGATAACCAAATGCTTGTTGATAGAGAATATCCGTTTGATTGACAACGAGTACGACAGCACCTGGAATGTGTCCATCGAGTAACGATTGTTCGATCGATGCACGATCTGGACATTGTCGACTATCGACTGTACTCAATATGAAACCGAAAACTATCGTTAAAATTAGAAAATGTGACATGATTCAATTGATATATTCTTCTATAATGCACTACAAATCTTTAGCTGTAGTCTTTTTATTCCTCGATTAAAATACAAAGTAAATATCAAAAACGAAATGTTCTTTTAGTTTTGACATTTTTCAATTCGAATACATTTGCTTGTTGATTCCTCGGTTTGACGTGCGTAACCTTCTTTGCAAAAGCAACCAGGCACACATTGATGCGTACATCGTTTCGGAGCATTTAAACCCAAAACATCACCGCATGTTTTCGGACATGACGTACCACATGAATTAAAAATTTCATTCTCGTCCGAACAAGTTTCGTCGAGAGCTTGAATAGCCAAACAAACCAATGTCAAAATCAGAATCGAACGCGTAGCAATCATTTTTATTTTTGAAAACAAAACGAAAAAACAAACCAAGGCTTGTAGATATAAATCAAATTACAAATCAAATATGAAAGAAAAATTAACCTCGAACGAATCGACACTGCATTGGATGAACGCAAGGACTCGATGGATTTTGATTCAAACGAACGAATGGTCGTCGACATTCGCAACCAATTCGACACATCATATTGCAAATTTTCATTGGATTATATTGCCAAATATCTTGGCACGTATCTGGACATGCTGTTCCACATTCATTGTATTGTTCGTATCGACCGTAGCATCGATTGAATGACGATGACGGATTCCAAAATTGCGTATACACAAATGGAATTAAATTACAAATCAAAAGTAAAATGAATCGCATTTTTAGTTTTATTCGAAACGATTGAGAAAAAAAATAGAATATTTATATGAAAAGATAAGACATGTCCATATTCAATTTCAAACAGGATTAAATAACATGCAAAAAAAAAGAAATCATAGGTCTAATTACTCTACGTTTACACACACACACACACACACCCGCGCGAGCACAGTTGTTTCCTTTCTCTCAGTATCGATAAGCAGGATATGTACTAAATCGACTGCTCGATGCCGATGAGAGATATCGTCGTGGTGGAAGATAATCGAACTGAATTGGCGGAGATATGTATTTTGAATAACCGTAAATCGAATTACTTCTCGAGAGATTCGTTGACGTATGAGATAATGTACTACGAGTACGAATCGGAATACGAAATGATGATTCGATTGGACGTGAACGATATTCTAAAAACATTGAGCGGCAAATGATGATAATTTCGTGAAAATAATTTACTTGTTGTATTGATTGGATAGTTGATTTTTGGTTTCAGTGTTCGATTTTCAATTGAAGTCAAACGATGTTGTGTTTCTTCGAGTTCTTTTCGTAATTTGACGCAGAGAGCTAATGCAGCATCGGCGATTAATTGCCGAGGAATGAGTTGATTCGTTTTACATGCTGCAATTGTTTGTTCATTGACACGAGAGAAATCGATTTGATTTAATAATTCTTCTCGTTCGGTTTCATTCAATCGACTCGATTGTTCTATTTGAACAACAAAAAAAAAAGAAACGCAAAAATAATTCTTTCAAAAACTCAAACAACAACAACCATTTTTTAGAATTTGATCGAGTGCTAATAGAAGACTATCATGTGAATTTCGATTTTCTTTGGGTATACACGAAGCTAATTTAACAAATTGTTCACTTGTCAATGTTCCACGTTGACGTAACTGTTGAACATACGAATCAATCAACGTTGATAACTTTGTTAATAATTGTGGATCTTTGATTTGTTCATTTTTATGTTTACTCAATCGTTCTAATAATCTCGTCATAACATCATCAGGAATATTATCTAACCCATTGTCGAATTCATTCGAATCGAGTATCGTTTGAGTTATATATGATAGTAGAATCGATTCGGTTTCACATTTTAATTCAACAGCTTTTTCATAGACCGTATTCATCCAAATGAGAGGATATTGTTCGAATGTTTCGCCTAATGTTTTAACAATTTCATCGATAATCAATCGTTTTTCATTGTCACTTTTGTTCGATTGATGAACAAGTTTTCCTACAGGTGTAAATGCACTCGGTTGCTGTTGTTGGCCACATTCGAGCACATTCATTGTTAAATAATGTTTAACAAATGGTAGAATAGCAAGTTTACTTTCTTTGGGACAAATATCGATTAATTCAATGATCCATTGCAATGGCAAATGAACGAGAATTTCACGATCGGTTTTGGTTAATTGTAAACCCGTGCCATGCGCTAGATTTTCGACAATAGCTGCGAGACATCGATCGATAATATTTGTTTGTTTGGCCCATTGTTCGTATTCGCCTGTTGACTGTTCGAGAAGAATTAAAAGACAACTTAAATCAGACTTTCGTCGAGTTTGACAAAGAATCTCATCGAAACGTTGTTCAATTAGACGATTCAAATCTTCACATCGAATAAAACATGCAGCTGAACGTAGAGCAACGAGATTTTTCTCATCGATTTCGATCGGTATCGAATAGAAATAATCGGCTAATTGACTGAATATATGTGCACCACCAGGAAATTCATTGTCAAGCCGAATAATATACGGTGGATGTGTTGATGAAATCGCTTGTTTAAAATAATCACTTTTGGTAAATAAAGGAAATGTATGTAATGGAAATTCGGTTTTATCAACAATGATTGTTACGTCAGATAGTTCACCTGTTCGACGAAATTTTTCGAAATTCATCATTCGAATAAAAGAATAGTTACGAGCACATCAACTTCTGACAATCAAAAAAGAAAGAAAAATATTTGTTCAACCTTGCATTGATTTCATTCTTTTTTTTCTCTCTCTCGTGTGCTCTTAATAGTTCAAAAGTGTTGTTTGAAAGAAAGAGAAAAGCGACTTGAAGTGTCAAAAATACTTGTTCTAATGGTCCTTCATCTTCAAATCATTACTTTTTCAAATGAGTTGTAAGAACACGATAGGCTTCAAATTACTCTGATCGACAGTTGTACGTCTGTCGTTGACCTTGTTTTGAGCAAAGGAACACACAAAAAAAAAGGAGAAAGAAACTTCTTTTTTTAACTAAGAACAAGTGATTTTAATTTCATGTCTTTGATAGGATCAGTGAATATCGACCATTTGTCTTTGGGTACGCGTTCGAATGCTTTCGTGAATCGAGTTTCATTGCCAATTTCGTTTTTGACGGCTCGAATGAAGATTTGATGAACTCGTTTAGGATATTTTCGAGCGATGAATCCATAGATTTCCGGATCTCGTTCGCCCGAATCACCGACTAAGATTAATTTACGTAAAGAATTGAAAATAAAATATCGAAGATGATTGATCTTATGCATTTTTGTGTCTAAAAATTTATATTTTCGATCGTCGTTATAAACACAAACGAAAAACTTACCAACTGAATGAACAAAATTAAAAATCGATTGAGACGACCAACGAAAATGTCTGAGAAAATAAAAAAAAAACAATTGAAAATTCTTCTTCTGTGTTCGGTCTTACCGCATATGAAACGTTCCATCGGGAAATTGATGATCGTCAACGAAATCTTTTGTTACGGCATAGAGTTGATCAGGCATAGCGCTCAAATAATGAACCGAACAATTATAATTTTCCTTCCATTGACGATAGACTTCCGGCATTCCTATATTCGATTGAAAATAAAACAAGATTTAAATAGAAAACTAGAATTAACCTTCGACAACACGAAAACTATGAATAAATGTATTGGCAATTAATCGAATTTTGTCGATAACTTCACTGATTTTAATTGTATCATCGATATCGGATACAATCGACAGACCTTGTCGTTCTAGAAGATGTATTTTTCCTTCCCAAGTATCTCCATTATCACCGACGGCTAAATACGGTAGAATTTGATTATTATTCGAGATTTGTTTCAATTGTTGTATATCTTCATTTGAAATAATAAACGATCGACGAAATTGTCCTTCATCATCGGTTGTTGTTGTAAAATTATGATTTTCACCGATAATAATCAGAATTTGTTCGTGTTGTTTATCTTGAACCATGAATGGTTTCAATCGATCACGTTGAAATGTATCATTAAAATAAACGATCTGTTCTGATGAAGCAAACAATCGTGCTAAACGTTCGCCTAATGACGACGATGATTCGCCAAAGAATTTATTTCGTTTCGATAATTGAAAACGCCAACCGTGACAATTCAGCCGCCAGTAACCATCGGCACGTTGAAAGCCAATATTAGGAAAAAGCATCATTTCTTCATACGAATGTGTCGTTTCATTGATTGAATTCGTTGTTTTATTGACGAAAAGTTTTTTTATTTTATCTTTTACATTTCTCATAAATAAACATTCAACATTGAAAATCAAGCAGGAAATAACCAAACATGTAAACACTGATGAGTACTTCATCTTATCTAGTAATGCTAAGGTCATAAAAGGAAATACAAAGTTCGCTTTTAGTACATAGATAGATGTCTGTACATGTATAAGAAAGAGAAAGAAAAGTCGATTCGTCTGTTTTTCTATAGTAACCAATACGATTATGGTCGATTGATTTACTTTATAGAATTCGTACGATGAGTGAGTAGAGTGAGAGAAAAAAAAACCGCAATTAATTTTTTTCACATTTGATTTTGTTCGAAGATATATCGAATCCGATTGTTCATGAGATTGACACACGACAAAATCCGATTGTGACCGTTTTCGATGGATCACGTGATGATGAAAGTAAATTAGCGAAGAATTTTTGGAATTCGGTCGTTCTTATGCCACCGGTGGAATCGACGTTAGTTTGCAAAGAAATTCAACAACGAACTAAATGTCGACCTTTGCACGAAAGCAACAGCAAAGGTAAATTAACTTCGGCGATGATTAAAGCTCAACAAGAACGAGCCTTTCGAAGTAAATAGAAAATCTTTTATTTTTCTTTTTTAATAAAAATAAAAATAAATTCTGTACACATAGATAAAGAACACGAAGAAATCGCAGCTATGAAACAAGCAGAAGACGAAGGCAAACGAATTCAAATGATTCGTGAACGTCATCAACATTTACGACAGTTATTTTTCAAACAAGCTCGAACGAATCGTTTGAAAGTAATTACATAGAAAACAACAATAACAACAACAACAATTTTCTTTTCTAGCATCAAGAATGGGCGATCCCATATTTGAATCATTGTCAGCATGGTGCAAATATGTTCTATCGACAAGAAACACCGACAATCGATGATTTAGATCTCGTTCATTCATTGCCCGATCTATAAATTCATTAGTTCTTTAAATGACTCTCGTAATCGTTTGAAATCATCATCCTTATTTGCTTTGATATGAATCACCTGCCATTGAAATGTACTTGCACGAGACGATGATAGTGTAGCAAGAAAACGAAACGCTATTTCGAGATTGGTCAAAAGATTTTGCGATGTTTCATCATCCGTCGATGATGAATCAAATAAATTTTCATATAAAACAATTAGAACCGGTACGTGATTGAATTGAGGATTGACAAGAATTTGAGATAATAATTGAAGATGAATATCTAATCTCGAACGATCATAAATATTGATCAGCCAAAGAAGAAGTGATGTGTTCGAGAAATGATACGACCATTGAGATCGAACCGATGTTTGACCGCCACAATCCCATAATGTGATTTCATGACGATGGATTTTGATTGTTTCAACATTGTAGCCTATTGTTGGTTGTGGAAGAGAGAATTGTTTCATCGTTGGATTATCTCGTTGGATTAATCGCGTGAATAGATCGGTTTTACCTCCTCGATCAAGACCTAAGATGAGAACTTTTTTTTTCACTTGTTTAGGAAATAATTGAATTGACACTCGTTTTTGTTGACATGATGATAATTTTGTATTTGCCATACCCATGCTTCGATTTACAATGAAATAGGTTTCTCCTGTGAATCGAACAAGTATGTGCATATATATGTTTTCCTTTCTCTTTCTTTCTCTCTCTCTCTCATTTATTTGACAAAGAAAAAAATCGATCTCATCAGCCTTGAATTCACCTGCCAAGGCTACGTCTGACGAGATCATTAATGATTATTTTATGACAATCAATTTAGAAAGTATCGTCGTCGTGCAACAAGAGGAATCGGTTTCGTATGAATACATAAAACAAAATGATCACGATAGCCCGATATTGTTTGCGGTACAATTGTTGACCAAAATGAATTTTCAAATGTTTTCAAAACAGGAGACAATGCCGGATCGGACACTGTTGTTAATCGATATCGATCGAGTTTAAAAGTAATAAAAAATTCCAAACGGATTAATTGTGAAAATGTTTGTTGGATAAAAGTTTCCCATGCTGATCCATCGAGACAAGTCTTGTCGTTTGTTTGGATTGTTACCGAAAGATATTCAAGTGTTGACGGTAAACAATTGAGAAGAAGTTTCAACGAATTGAAATCAATATTATAATCAAAAGAAAAACGAACTGAAAATATCGAAAGATGTTCAGGTTTTTCGACCGATGAAAAGTCTAAATTCGAGTCATTCAATGCGAACTGATCGAGAGCTAGATTTAAACATGTTAACTCGGGACAAGTACGAAGAATTCGAAGAAAACTAGTAGCTGAATCAACATGGATTGCTAATTGTTTAATTGATGAAATTTTTGATGGATCAAATTCTGGAATTGTAAGTGATTGATTACTTTCGAGATAAATTGAATGTAAATGTGTATTTTTAGAATATAACGTTAAAAGTGATGGAAATGCCGGAATGAAATGGATATTTAAATCAGTTAAATATTCGAAATTCGTCAAATTCATTGGTAATGTTCGAATTAAATTCAATTCTTCGATATTTATTGCCGTACGAATTTCATCGTTGGTTAAAAGACTATTTTTCACTGTTAACGATCGAAGTTCATTTCGAATAAGTTCAAATGTAAGTTTGTCATCGGGATCGGACACAGTCCAATAACTTGTATAACCGGAAATTGTACAATTCAATCGAAGATTTAGGTCCATAAATGCTCGAATGATTTCTTTGTTGGATAAATATTGACAAATGAGAAGAATAATTTCATTGGGCAAAATTTCGAATACTGTTTTCATATTTTTATTTGATTACAAACAAATATCTATCGACAAGAAAACGAAAAGAAAATATTTTCTGATATGTTATCAAAAATAATCATGACATGTGCATTGGCCATGTTGAAAACGATGTTGTCTCGTACGATCGCGAACTAAAAGAACGAGATTTCGATGAATACGTGTCATTCGTTTGAATATTTCATGGCAATCGCCACAGATTCGAAGATTTTTCGTTATTTGAATTGGTAATTCATGCGGTTGCTTTCGTCGAAGAAACAATTGATAAGCCAATGCTAAACGTTCACTATGACTGTCCAATGGATGATAATGTTCGTTAAAACGTCGATCTGACGTAATCCAACGTTCGTCATACGTATAACCGTCAGTTTTCAGTTCGTTGGAAATCGATTTCAATTCATCATAGATTTCATTGGTTTGAGCATGACGTTTGTCGTGTGCAATGAATTCATGAATTTGTCCATCGAATGTTTCTGTCCATGAAATGCCAGGATATTTCGTTGGATTGTTTGTTCGTAGACGAATAGCTTCGGATAGATTACCGAGATAAGCGTAGGCGTTCGCAAGAAGAATCGTAGCTGATGAAATATAACCGAGATTGTCGGAGAAATATTCTTTAATTTGACGGTGAATTTCAAGTGTTTGCTCGAGATTTTGTTGACGAGCATAAGCTGTTAATAGAGTGATATACATCGGCGGATATTTCGGATGAATTCGTTCGGATTCAATGAGTATTTGTTGAGCTTCATCGACTCGTGATGCACGACAAAGTGCGTCAATCTAATGGAAATGCGACGGTGTAATTGAATAAAAAAAAACAAAAGACAAGTTACCATCGTTGCATAAACAAAAACATTTCGATGTTGTTGAGGTATACTATCGAATATTTGACGAGCTTGATCGATTAATAACGAATGTGAACAAGCATTGAGAATAATCGAATAGGATTTCTCATCGGGCTGAGATAGAACTCGATAGATTTCTAATGCTTTCATTCCATCACCGTTTCTACCGTAGGCATTCATTAGAGTATTGTATACAATTAAATCTTTGGTTTTTATTGAATGAAAAACTTCTTCTGCTCGTTCGATATCAGCAGACTTGGAAAACGAGAACGATTGAAAAGAACTACTAGTTGGAAAAGATAATTTACTTTGCCAAACATATCGATTAGTGCACTCATTATTCGAAGATTAGTTTCGTATGAACGTAGATTTTGTTGAATTCGTTTGTATAAACATCGAGCACGTCGTTGCATGCCGACTTGAGCAGCTGCATTGATGCCAATTAAATATGAAATCGAATCTGGTTGAGAGATTTCATCGAAAATTTTCAGAGTTATCAATGGTTTTTGAGCAATATTATAACCTTTCATCAAAGTCTGTGGGAAATAAATGAAACAATAATAAATATATTCATTTCGAAAATTTCTACATTGTAAACACCGATGGGCCGTGGTTGAGTTAATTGATCGAATACTTTTTGACTCGTAAGCATGTCATGACATTTACTAAATGCATTGATAAGATTGACTTGAAGAAGTGGATGTTTATCGAGATCGATTGAAGTTTGAATTAGATCATTGTAGAGTTTTTTACATTGCTCGAGTTCACCGAGTTGAGCAGCTGAATAGAACAAACAACTAAACGTCTTTGGATTAGGTTTAACTTGCATTCTATCATAGAATTCCAATGTTTTTTTAAACATTTTTTGTTTATTATAATACATGATTCTCGAATTCGATTGGCCAATTGTTCGTATCATATCTAGAATAATAATGACTCATATATGTGTGTGTGCATATATACTCTCGTGTGAAACTTGTTTTTTGTCGTGTCATTATTATGGAGCTTCGTTCTGACCTATCTCTGGCTCATGTTGTCGATTCGAGTACAATTCCGTTTGTTGACTCGCCGATTCAAGGCGTTGAACGTCGAATGTTAGATCGTACGGGCAATGAAGTGGCTCGTGCGACGACTATCGTCAAATACAGTCCATTTGCTCGTTTTCCTCGGCATACTCATGGTGGTGGCGAAGAATTTGTTATTCTCGACGGTGTTTTCTCGGACGATTTGTCCGGTGATCATGGTCCGATGAGTTATTGTCGACATGGTATCGACACAACACACGAACCATGGACAGGCGAACAAGGCGCTTTATTATTGGTAAAACTTCGTCAAATGAATGATCGTACCGAAGCACCAATAACGATTGTTGATACGGAAATATCAACCGATTGGAAACGAACGTCGAATGACGATAAACGTCAACGATTAGATCTTTTTTCGAATGCAAATACAGGTGAAACTGTTTGGATGGAACGATGGGAAGCTGGTTTTCATAGTGATGAATGGATTGTCGGTGAAGGTGGAGAAGAAATTTTTGTTTTGAAAGGTGATTTCTCATTTGCAAATGTTGACGGAACAACAGATGAAAATAATAAACATTCGTGCAAAGAAGGCTATTGGATTCGACGTCCGCTATCTTGGTCGGGACGAAAATTTCGAATACAAACAGAAAATGGTTGTCAACTTTTTATTAAAACCGGACATTTAGCTATGAAACTTTAAAAAAATCGATTCAGTTATTTGATTTTCACGTAGAAATAAAGCTAATGGTCGTTCGGTATTCCAAAGAATTTCTTTGTACCAATCGAGCAGATCCGTTCGAAGCAGATCTCGAATATTTGTCACTTGAAATTTCTTTTCAATCACATTTTTAAATACTTCTAAACCAGTTTTGTACGCACAAGCTTGACCAGGCAATATTCGATAACGATAAATCTCAGCTGTAATCGATTCTTCGCTTGTTGTTAAATACTGTTTAGCTAATTCAATAACTTCTCTCGGTGTTCGTCCTTCAACATGCAACATAATATCAGCAATGATTCGAAATGTTCGTAAAATATTCGCTTGTAAATAACCGAAATAGACCCATGAATCATCGAGCATTAAATTGCCGAGATGTTCAGCAAATAAAGCCCAACCTTCGATAAAACCATCGCATGGCGTCGAAAGTAATGCTGTTAGATAATTATTCTTCGATGAATGATAGGAAATGTCAAGTTGTAAATGATGACCGGGAATTGTTTCGTGTAGAGTTAAATTTTCAACTTCATATTTAAAATTTCCCTTTGCCCAATCGCAAACATTTAAATAAAAACGATCTTTGTAATAATAACCACCTGCTAGCAATGGATTATCGAGAATGATGAGACCTGGTGGATTGAATTCTTTGAATTGATTTTCTTGAACAAATATTCGACGATATTTGGAAATGCAATGTTGATGTGCATCGATCATTTCTTGTTTCGATGACCAATGTTGACTTGAATCTTGACCGACGAGAATCATTTTCTCGTAGATTGTTTTCTGTTTATCATCGACATTGGTTAATAAACGATCACATGTAAGATTAACTTCATTCATAAGATAATCTAAATGTTTTTGAGCCCATTGTTTGATTTGAGGAAATTCTTCGGGTGATTTTAATTTCAATCCTGTATTGTATTCGAAATAGAATTGATAAATCTCAGGTTCATATTGAGATAGACCTTGTTCGGCATGTTCGAGCCATTTCGGATCTTTTGCAAATTCAATGAGAAATTGTTTTAATCGTGTTGTTTGTTGATTAAATAGTTGAAAATAGGTTTTGTAATCATCACTCGTGACTTCATCGGATAAAGGTATGAATTGTAGATTTGTAATGAATTTTTCTAATAAGAATTTATTGTAGAATTTCGATGTTTTTTCATTTAAATTTTGATATAAATCAATGATATGATCGGTAATATCGACTAATAAATGTTTTTCATTGAAAAGATTGGTAAATGTTCGTTCAGTGATGAGAATTGAATTTGAAAGAATGAAATAGATCGAAAGAAAATAATTATCGAAATAGGTTTGACTTAATTCATAAGCAAATCGACGACGAGGATCGGTTTCAATACGAAAATAAAATTCTTCAATTTCAGTTAGCTGATTGTTCGATGCGTAATCATTTAAAGCCGTGAGATACGCATCGAAATTTCGAAAGACTTTGAATTGATCGAGAGGCGTCAGATGATTTGGATTTGGTTCTAAATTGAATGTTTTTATTAAATATTGATCCATCTTTTCTTTTCTCGCACACAATGAATGTTACTATCGCTATCGATCGAACAAGAAAAATAAACAACAAAAAACAATAATAATAACGACAACGACATCTAGATTATTTCATTTCTTTATATATGTATGAACCGTGAATACAAAAAAAGAGAAAGATGTTCTGTGCAGGTGTCGAACCTGCGACCTTCTGCGTGTTAAGCAGATGTGATAACCGCTACACCAACAGAACTGACCAGAATCTTGGATCATCTGGCACCGATTTTAATTTTTTATGAAAAATAAGATGAAAAAAAGAAAAAATATGTTCTGTGCAGGTGTCGAACCTGCGACCTTCTGCGTGTTAAGCAGATGTGATAACCGCTACACCAACAGAACCCGAACTTAATTGATGAAATTACTTATGCCATTTTAAAGGAAATGAGACATGTGTAGAAAACAAACAAATCATGACATTGACGAGCGTAATTTGTATGATTTACCGTGAACAAACATGCAGAAAAAAAAATAAATGTGAAATAAATATGTATATAAATGGGAATGTATCTGTCCTTGTATCAAATCATTTCGTTTTAATTGCAGAAAAAGAAAATTTCAATATCTATCAATGGGTAATACATTGTACACGTACAATTGGGAAAGAGACCAGACTACTAAATCACTTGCTAATCAGACATTTAAAATTCAAGGTCAATCTTATACATTTATCAAACGATTAGGTGGCGGTGGATTTGGTTCTGTTTGGTCAGCTACGACACCAAATGGTCGTCCAGCTGCTGTTAAAACAATTGATGTTAGTGGACAAACAGGAAGAAGTAATCTCAATGCACACATGTTGATAGAATCTTTTCAAAAAGAAATCAAAATGGCTTATAAAATGCGTCAAGAAACTCGACATGTTGTAACAATCTATGGTTTTGATTTCGATCCTCGATCAGGTTTAGCTTTAATGGCTATGGAATTAGGTGGAGATACATTAGCTCAACGAATTGCCAAGTTACATTCGATGAGAGACATGCAACGACGATATCATCGGCATGATTTTTCAAGAGCTGTATCCAACGATTACATATCAGCTCGAGATAGAAAAAATATATGGACACAATTAGTGAATATTGTACAAACATTACATCGACATCGAGTTGTACGTGTTTGCTATTGCATTTCAAATATTGATTTTTTCGTTTTTATATTAGATTCATCGTGATATGAAACCAGAGAATCTCGTTTTCTTTGGACCTATTATGAAAATTGTTGATCTCGGAATTGCACAGAAAGAAATGGCTGAGTTAGTGTTTGATAATTTCGAATATTTTTTGCTAATTCTATACGTAGATACGATCCAAATGCACCTGGTATCGGTACAATGTTCTATAGTGCACCGGAATGTTTCGAAATGGGCGCACATATTACATCAAAAGCTGATATTTGGTCAGCAGGTGCCATTTTATATCACATGGCTTACGGTGTGCCACCATTTCAAAATTCACCAGCTCCACCATCGGATTTGAATCGAACGAGTTCTCCTAATGTTGAAGATGTTCTAATTCATTGTCTTCAACCGGATCCTTATCAACGAGGATCACATAGTTGGCTTGCACGGCATCCTTATACAATGAATCCAAGTGTTCTCTAAAAAAGATGAAAACTTACAAAAAACAACAGCATACTTTCCATTTGTTTGTGTAGCTTTACAGTACATAGGTTGAGAAATTGTTCTTTCTTTTCTTGTCAATTCAAATGTTCTATTGGATTAATAAATATTCGACATCAATCGTGAGAAAAGGATTTTCTTTCTCTCTCTTTGTCTGCAAAAAAAGTACTCATTCTGTACGTTTCAAGAAAATGTACGATGAATGATCAAGAAACAAACATCTTTTATTTTCATAAGTAATGTCGTTATTTGCCTACATAATTGATTTATTTTGAGTAAACATTATTTGAAACAAAAAAAAAAAAAACTAGAGATGAAAGCCGCCCACAGCAACAATTCCTTTTATTTTTGAAAGAAAAAATTCTTCGCTTTTATTTGTGATTCGTATTCAATTCTCGAACTATTTGTCCATTTGTTCGATCTTTTTTTTCAAATTTCAGTGATGTTTTCTATACATCACTGGACTTCTCTGTCAATTCTTTGTTGCTTGTAAGTTCATAAGATTGTATTATTTCGAAAAAAACAATTAATTAATTAATTACGTATGTTCATTTATTTAGATGGCTTTTCGGTCAAGTCAACGGTTTGTATCTTGAGTACAAATTTATTTGAGGTTAAATTTTCTTACGTATCTTCAGGTCAAATTGGAGCCGTCTGTCAAACAGCAAATTGGAACAGCACAGGCAGATTGATTGCTGGCACAGCTAACTCTTATGGAACTCAACCAACGAGACTTCGTTCTCCGAGTGATATCGCTTTCGACACGGATGGAAGTCTGTATGTCACTGATACAACAAACGATCGGATACAAAAGTTTCCACCTGGATCAACAACAGGTACAACACTTGCTGGTTTAACTGTCGTCGATCCAACTGGAATTTATGCGACAAATTCGAACGTTTTGTATATTGTCGATTCGACAAACTATCGTGTTTTACGTTGGAGTAATAATGTATCGACAATCGTTGCAGGTGGTAATGCAAATGGAAATACATTGAATAAAATGTCGACGAGTTACGCTCTTTATATCGACCGTAATTTCAATATCTATGTATCAGATTATGGTAATCATCGAGTAACATTTTGGATCGCAGGAAATACAGCCACATCTCAAATTGTACGCATCACAGTTTTTTTTGTCTTCTTTCGAACTATATGACGTTCTTTTTTTTCTATATGACTCAGGTGGCTGGCAATTCGACGGCAGGAAATTCATTGTTTCAATTGAACTGCCCGTGGGGAATCTATGTGGATGAAAATAGTACAGTGTATGTTGTCGATCGAAATAATCATCGTGTGCAAAAATGGTTGTCAGGTATTGTGTTCGCATGGAGAGTGAAAGAATATCATCTATTCTTCAATTAGGTGCAACTAGTGGAACGACGATTGCTGGTCAAAGTGGCACTTCGGGGTCCTGGGCGTATCAATTCTATCTGCCTACTGGAATAACATTTGATAACTATAATAACATGTACGTCCTCGATTCAGGAAATAGTCGAGTTCAACTGTGGAAACCCGGAGCAACTTACGGCATTACAGTAGTAGCAACAACACTGTACAGTCCTCGTGGTATCAAATTTGATAGTGCTGGAAATTTAGTTATCGCTGACACATCATACCATCGTATACTTTCTTTTAACATGATATGTCGTAAGTTTAAGATTGTAGATATATTACGTTATAATTTCTTCTGGTCTTTAGCACCCTCAACTACAACAACAGCACCACCACCAAGTATTTATTAACCAGTTCATCGAACTAACAAATATTAATTTGCTTTTCCTTCTAGCAAATCCACCGAATTTAATATGTCCCACCGCTGAATGGAATTCAACCTTTCAAATTGTTGCTGGTGTAACATCATCCTCATCAACAGCATTGAATCGTTTAAGTACACCAGCTGATGTAGCAATCGACGGTTATGGAAATCTTTACGTCGCAGACTCGGGCAATAATCGTATTCAACAATTTCCACCCAGTTTGTATCATCATTGCTCTGAATGAATAGAAAGAATTATTTTCTATCAATCATAGATTCAGCAACTGGTGCAACAGGGACCACAGTTGCAGGATTTTCAACCAGTGCAGGCAGCAGTTTAAGTCAACTAAGCAATCCAAATAGTATTGCACTTGAACCTAATGGAACACTTTACATTTTGGACACAAACAATTATCGTGTCATGAAATATTTGCCTGGCGAACCTTTAGGCTTTCCTGTAGCAGGCTCAGGAGTATCCGGAACGACATTAGATAGAATTGGTACCAGTTATAACATGGCATTGGATCAACAATCGAATATCTACGTATCTGAATCTAGTAATCATCGAGTAACAAAATGGACGGCAGGAAGCGCAGACAACGCAACAATTGTATGTATTCTGATATAAGAGTGACTAAAATGAGCACATTATTGTGTTTTATAGGTCGCCGGCAATGGCACTATCGGAAGTACATCAAATCAATTGAGAACTCCACGTGGTCTTTTTATAACGGCCAACTTGACAATATACGTTGCTGATATGGGTAACCATCGTATTCAAAGATGGGACTATGGTAAGACCGTAGGATAGAATTCTGTCTGTTCAAAGTCCTTATTTAATTGAAGGTGCTGCGAGTGGTGTCACTGTCGCTGGGGAGAGTGGTGTGGCCGGAAGTTGGGCTTATCAACTATCCAGTCCAGTTGCCGTTGTTCTGGATCAATATGATAATATCTACATTATGGATGCTACTAACAGGCGTATACAACGATGGAGACAGGGTGGAACGTACGGCGTTACTGTTGCTGCTAGTACTATGTCCAATCCTCAAGGAATTGTTATCGATCCATCAGGAAATCTTGTAATTGCAGATTCTGGCTATCATCGAATTCTTCTTTTCCCCACCTATTGTCGTAAGTCGACTTGAGTGCACTAGATTACTCGTCCACATTGAGTATATTTATCGTTTTTTAGCTCCAACAACAACAACAACTATTGCTCCATCGAGTACGTTTCAATTCTTATATTCTATTGTTCTAATAGTTTTGCTTTCATTCTTTCAGCAAGTTCACCAAATTTAGTATGTGAAACAGCTGTCTGGAATTCATCCTTTCAAATTGTTGCTGGTGTAACATCATCCTCAACAACAGCATTGACTCGTTTAAATACACCAACTGACCTAGCAATCGATGGTTATGGATATCTGTTTGTAGCGGACACTAGTAATTCTCGTATTCAACGATTTCCACCAGGTTAGAATAAATATTGATCCTGTGCAAAAAGATTCTATTAATGCAAATTTTAGGTTCAACAAGTGGTGCAACAGGGACCACAGTAGCAGGATTTTCAACCAGTGGAGGCAGCAGTTTAAGTCAACTAAACAATCCAAGTAGTATTGTCTTAGATGACTATGGAACACTTTATGTATTGGATACAAATAATTATCGTGTTATGAAATTTTTGCCGGATGAACCACTCGGAGCTCGAGTTGCAGGCTCAGGAGTCTCCGGAACGACATTAGATAGAATTGGTGTCAGTTATGGCATGGCATTGGATCGTCAATCGAATATCTACGTATGTGAATATGGTAATAATCGAGTAACAAAATGGATGGCCGGAAACATAGGGAACGGAACGATTGTATGTATTCCGATATAAGAGTGACTAAAATGAGCATATTATTGTGTTTTATAGGTCGCCGGCAATGGAACTACCGGAAGTGCATCAAATCAATTGAGAAATCCACGTGGTATTTATATAACTGCAAACTATACATTGTACATTGCCGATATGAGCAATCATCGTATTCAAAGATGGGACTATGGTAAAACTGTAGCATAGAATTCTGTCTATTCGAAATCCTTATTTAATTGAAGGTGCTGCGAGCGGTGTCACTGTCGCTGGGGAGAGTGGCGTGGCCGGAAGTTGGGCTTATCAACTATCCAGTCCAGTTGCCGTTGTTCTGGATCAATATGATAATATCTACATTATGGATGCTACTAATAATCGTATACAACGATGGAGACAGGGTGCAACGTACGGTGTCACTCTTGTTTCTGCTACTATGTCGAGTCCTCGAGGAATTGCTATTGACGGGTCTGGAAATTTACTCGTTGCAGATTCTAACTATGATCGAATTCTTCTTTTTCCAGTATATTGTCGTAAGTTACATTATGTATCTTGATCATTCTTACTTTATTTTCATCCTTACAGCACAAACAACAACAACAACTATTCCACCATCAAGTAATTTGAAAATCTCAATATTCTCTTCTTCGATTGACTTTCATGGATACTTTTATTTTAGCTAGCCAACGTAATTTAATATGTGAAACAGCAGAATGGAATTCGACAATTCGTATCATTGCTGGTACAACATCAAGTTCGTCGGCGTTAGCAACTCGTTTGAGTTATCCCATGGATGTGTTCATTGATGGTTATGATTTTCTTTATGTTGCTGATTATAACAATAATCGTATCCAACGATTTCCACCTGGTTTGTATCTGTCTTTATTTTGCTGATAAAAACCATGTTGTTTTGATTTCTAGGTTCAACAAGCGCGACATCAGCAACGACTATCGCTGGATTTTCAACCGGTGGAGGTTCTAGTTTAAGTGAACTCAACTCTCCGACTAGTATTGTCGTCGATCATGACGGAACATTATATATATTAGATAGATTAAACTATCGTGTCATGAAATATTTGCCTGACGAACCTATCGGATTTCCTGTAGCAGGCTCAGGAGCATCCGGGACGACATTAGATAAAATTGGTAACAGTTATTACATTGCGTTGGATCATCTATCAAACATATACGTATCTGAATACGGCAATCAGCGAGTAACAAAATGGTCGGCAGGAAACACTGGAAATGGGACGATTGTATGTATTCTTATATAAGAGTGGCAGAAATGAGCACATTATTGTGTTTTATAGGTCGCCGGCAATGGCACTATCGGAAATGCATTAAATCAATTGAGAAATCCACGTGGTCTTTTTATAACGGCCAACTTGACAATATACATTGCCGATACGAGCAATCATCGTATTCAAAGATGGGATCTAGGTAGAATAACGAAAGAAATCAATTACTTTTGTTTTTATCAATTGATTATCGTTTCACTTCAAGGTGCTGCGAGTGGTGTTACTGTCGCTGGTGAGAGTGGAGTTTCTGGAAGTTATGCGTATCAACTATCCAATCCAGAGGCACTTCTTTTTGATCAATATGGTAATATGTACATTCTCGATGTTGGTAATGATCGTATACAACGATGGAGACCGGGTGCAACATACGGAGTCACTATTGTTTCTGCTACTATGTCAAGTCCTCGAGGACTTGCTATGGATAGCTCAGGAAATCTAGTGACAGCAGATTATGGTTATCATCGCGTCGATCTTTTTGCGGCCTATTGTCGTACGTCAAAACTGTTGTATTTTGAAATCAGATTTAGTATATTTCATTTTTTTTTCAGCACAAACAACAACAACAACTATTCCGCCATCAAGTAATTTGAAAATCTCAATATTCTCTTCATCGATTGATTTTTTGTGCGATATTCTTATTTTAGCTAGCCAACCTAATTTAATATGTGAAACAGCAGAATGGAATTCGACAATTCGTGTCATTGCTGGTACAACATCAAGTTCGACGGCAGCAAATCGTTTGAGTTATCCCATGGACGTGTTCATTGATGGTTACGATTATCTCTATGTTACTGATTATAACAACAATCGTATCCAACGATTTCCACCTGGTTTGTATATTTCTTTATTTTGCTGATAGAAACCATGTTGTTTTGATTTCTAGGTTCAACAAGCACGACTTCAGCAATCACTCTCGCTGGATTCAAGACATCGGGAAATGGAGGTAGTGGCCTAGGTGAGCTCTCACTTCCTTGCTCAATGACGGTTGATCATGATGGAACATTATATGTGTTGGATACAAATAATTATCGTGTCATGAAATATTTGCCTGACGAACCTATCGGATTTCCTGTTGCAGGGGCGGGCGTATCGGGTACTTCATTAGATAGAATTGGCACCAGTTATTACATCACGTTGGATCAGCTCTCGAATATCTACATATCTGAATTTGGCAATCATCGAATAACGAAATGGTGGGCAGGAAATTCAACAGCAGGGACTCTCGTATGTTTTTCTGAGAGAATTTTTGACAAAATTAGAACGAATGCATCTTGTAGGTCTGTGGTAATGGCAGTGCTGGAGGTGAATTGACTCAATTGAGAAATCCACGCGGTATTTATGTAGATTCAAATTTTACAGTATATATTGCTGATACGGCAAATCATCGTGTTCTGAGATGGGACGATGGTAAAGTCTTCATTTGTTGTGATATTTGTTTACATTCTTATTTTAATTGAAGGTGCCGGAGCTGGTGTGATTATTGCAGGTGTGACCGGAAGCGCAGGAAGTTGGGCCTATATGCTTTCAAGTCCAATGGCACTTCTTTTTGATCAATATGGTAATATGTACATCCTCGATACTGGTAATAATCGTATACAACGATGGAGACCGGGTGCAACATACGGAGTCACTATTGTTGCTGCTAGTATGTCAACTCCTCGAGGACTTGCTATGGATAGCTCAGGAAATCTAGTAACTGCCGAGTATGGCAATCATCGAGTCATTCTTTTTTCTGCCTATTGTCGTAAGTTGAACTTATTTCCCCACTGATATGATATATGCATGATGTCATATTTCAGCCCCAACAACAACGACAACTCCTCAACCATTGAGTAAATATTTGTTCAAAGAATAACCAGAAGAAGTTTTTTTTTTATATTTATTTGTTTAGCAAATCCTCCGAATGAAATTTGTGATTCTGCCTATTGGAACTCGACATTTCGTATCGTTGCTGGTACGAGTGGAACTTCCGGTTCAACGTTAAATCGTCTGTATTACCCATACGATGTGACCTTTGATGGAAATGGTTTTATGTTTATTGCTGATTATTCAAATAGTCGTGTTCAAAAATTCGAACCAGGTTTCATAATTGCATATATTTGATTGACTTCGAATTTTATCTTTCTCGATCTATCGTAGGTTCAATAGGTGGAAGCTTTGGTGTAACTGTTGCAGGTTTTTCAGCCGGTAGTGGATATGGAAGTACTCTTTCTGAATTACGCAATCCATCGTCGTTATTTTTGGATACTGACGGAACAATATATATCTTAGATACTGGTAATAATCGTGTTATGAAATATTTACCAGGCGAGCCACTTGGATCGATCGTAGCGGGAGGAAATGGTGCTGGTACGACATTGGATAAGCTTGGAACAAGTTATGGTCTATTTTTGGATGATCAATTAAATATATACATATCGGAATATTCAAATCATCGTGTTACAATGTGGTTAAATGGTAATTTAACTGGTGGAACATTAGTATGTAGTTTTCAATTGAGTATACGTCTTCTATAAATTATGTTATCAAATTTAGATGGCAGGCAATGGCACTCTTGGTGTGACTGATTATCAACTTCGTAATCCTTGGGGAATCTATGTTGATTTGAATTATGGATTGTATGTTGCCGACTACGGCAATCATCGAGTTCAATACTTTGAACAAGGTCGATTTATGAAAATAGCAAATGATTTTAGAATAAAATTGTATTTTCTGTTGATTAGGTTCAACAAACGGTACACTCATTGCAGGACAACCAGGAGTAGCTGGATCATTTGCAGATCAGTTACGTTATCCAACATCGATTACATTTGATCAATATGAAAATCTATATATTTTCGACGCTGGTAACAAACGTATTCAGCAATGGGCATCTGGCTCAACGTTCGGCGTAACAGTTGCTGCTTCAACAAGTCTTTCAAGTTCAAATCCTTCTGGAATGGCATTCAATCCAAATGGAGATCTAGTAGTGGCCGATTACAGTAATGATCGAATTGTTCTATTTCCTATTGCCTGTCGTATGTATAGTCGATATAAAACTTGACCAAATCACTAATTCATATAATTGTATAATTTCTAGCTCCAACAACAACAACAACAACTCCTGCATTCAGTATGATTTTCTGTCTCATAAAGATGAAAATATTATGATTTCAATGTTTTTTTCTAATAGCTCTACCTCGAAATCAAGTATGCGCAGCCAGTTATTGGAATGCAACATTTAAAGTTGTTGCAGGATATACTTCGTCGTATAGTCGTGCAGTTACACGTCTCTACTATCCTTATGACGTTTTAGTCGATGGTTACAATTATTTGTACGTCGCAGATTATACGAATAATCGAGTTATCAAATTCAATCCTGGTAAATAAATATTTATTAAATAAAAAACTAATCAATTAAATTATAGGATCGGTTATGGGAAGTAAAGGTACTGTTATAGCCGGTTATTCGACTTCAGGAGGTATCGGCACGAGTCTTCTCAGTGGACCAACAGCTATTTATCTTGATTTAAATCGAACTTTGTATATTTACGATAGTAAAAACTATCGTGTACAAATGTGGAGATTTAACGAGCCGGTCTCAACAACCGTTGCTGGAGGATTTGGATCGGGAACAACATTAAACAAAATTTCAGCAGGATATGGTCTCTATGTCGACGATCAACAACGTATCTATGTTTGCGAATATGCAAACAATCGAGTTACACGTTGGGATAACGACACAATAGGCGTTATTGTAAGTCAAATCTATAGACGAGAACAAAAAAACTATTTGCTAAAATTATATTTAGGTGAGCGGAAATGGCACAATCGGTAGTCTTTTGAATCAACTACGTAATCCATGGGGTATTTATGTTGATACGAATTATGCTGTTTATGTTGTCGATCGAGGCAATCATCGAGTAGTTCGATGGGATCCAGGTTCGAGTACAGGCACACTCGTTGCAGGAGAAACTGGGACGGCTGGTTCGTGGTCGTATTTGTTAAACTTGCCGACTTCAATCACGTTCGATCAGTTCGGTAATATGTACATTATGGATTCAGGTAATCGACGAGTACAACAATGGAGTCCAGGATCGACTTTTGGGGTCACTGTTGCTTCGTCAACTTCGCTCAGCAGTCCACGAGGCATAGCGATCGATATGTCAGGAAATCTTCTCATCGCAGACTATGGTTACCATCGCATTGTACGATTTTCAACTGTTTGTCGTAAGTATTTTCAAAATATATCATCACATTTGAGATCATAATTTCATTGATTTCAGCACCAACAACAACAACGACTGTACCAATGCCAAGTATGTCGTCTATATATTTCTTGTTATTCTCAATGAACTAATTCAAATTTTCATCTAGCATTACCACCAAATTTAGCCTGCCAAACAGGAACATTTAATACCACTGTACTTTTTGCCGCAGGTATGACAGGCACTCCGACAGCAGCTCTCACTCGTCTATCAAGTCCTTATGATGTTGTTATCGATGGAAATTTCTATGTCTATGTAGCAGACTATAATAACAATCGAATCTTACGTTTTCCACCTGGTAAATCATTCAAAATAAATTTCGTAATTGAATTTCTATGAACTTTCTCTTCAGGATCAACTAGTGGTAGTACAGGAGTACTTATCGGTGGTTCAACGACGCGTGGCGCATCGCGTAGCGAACTTGATCATCCTACAGCACTCTATCTCGATGTCAATCAAAATTTGTATATTTACGATAGTACTAATTATCGAGTACAAATGTGGAAAATTGGAGAACCACTTGGTATAACAGTGGCAGGAGGGCGTGGAACAGGATCAACATTAAACAGAACGTCAGCAGGCAATGGTTTGTATGTTGACAATCTCAATCGAGTCTATGTTTCGGAATATACAAACAATCGAGTTACACGTTGGGATACTCCAGAAATAGGCATTATTGTAAGTTAAATCTATAGACAAAAAAAAACTATCTACTAAAATCATATTTAGGTGGGCGGAAATGGAACATTAGGAACTACATTGAATCAACTTAGAAATCCGTGGGGCATCTATGTCGATGCAAATTATGCTGTTTATGTTGTCGATCAAGGCAATCATCGAGTAGTTCGATGGGATCCAGGTTTGTTATTCTATGGAATCATAGACGATTTTATTCAATCATTTTCTAGGAGCTACAAGCGGAGTAGTCGTCGCTGGTAATGGTACTACAGCTGGTACTTCATTATATCAACTCAGCAGTCCAACAACAATAACATTTGATACTGATTTAAATATGTAAATAGTTTTCTTCAACAAAATTAATAATTTTACACGTTTTTATTTTCAAATCAAACATTGTAGGTATGTGATGGATGCCGGCAATAATCGAGTTTTACGTTATATTCTTGGTTCTACTCTTGGTACAATTGTAGTAGCAACTAGTTTTTCTACACCACGAGGGATGCGATTAGATCCACTTGGAAATATTTTCATCACTGATTTCTCGCATCGAGTTTATAAATTCATTTGTGGTAAGTTATTAATTTTGTTTAATTTATCATGAACTCAATTATTTCTGCTTCAATAGTCTACAATGCTACAACAACAACAGTTACTACGACTACACCTGTAACTCTAACAACAACAACCAGTGAGACAACAACTACTGATAATGCTACCACCGTGACAACAGCACTTAGTAAGTTGTTATCCTGTCTCTAACATCTTCTTTACTCTTCAAAAAAATCTATATACGAATTTAATGCTCTTTTAGTCTCCACTTCCATTTCGTCTGCATTAACTACATTGAGTGGATCTACCATTTCAACTGCAACAGGAGCATCTACATCAGCATCAAGTTCCACTACTGCAGGATCGACAGTATCTACTGTAACAGCAGTTTCAACATCAACAACAGCTGGAACAACGATATCAGGTGCTACAACAGCATCAACAACAGCTGGAACAACGATATCAGGCGCTACAACAGCATCAACAACACCTGGAACAACAATATCAGGTACAACTGCTGCACCAACAACAGCTGGAACAACGATATCAGGTGCTACAACAGCATCAACAACAGCTGGAACAACAATATCAGGTACAACTGCTGCACCAACAACAGCTGGAACAACAATATCAGGTACAACTGCTGCACCAACAACAGCTGGAACAACAATATCAGGTACAACTGCTTCACCAACAACAGCTGGAACAACAATATCAGGTACAACTGCTGCACCAACAACAGCTGGAACAACAATATCAGGTACAACTGCTGCACCAACAACAGCTGGAACAACAGTATCAGGTACAACTGCTGCACCAACAACAACAGTATCGGGCGCAACCGCTGCACCCTCAACAACAGTATCAGGTACAACTGCTGCACCAACAACAGCTGGAACAACAATATCAGGTACAACTGCTGCACCAACAACAACAGTATCAGGTGCAACCGTTGCACCCTCAACAACAGTATCAGGTACAACTGCTGCACCAACAACAACAGTATCGGGCGCAACCGCTGCACCCTCAACAACAGTATCAGGTACAACTGCTGCACCAACAACAACAGTATCGGGCGCAACCGCTGCACCCTCAACAACAGTATCAGGTACAACTGCTGCACCAACAACAACAGTATCGGGCGCAACCGCTGCACCCTCAACAACAGTATCAGGTACAACTGCTGCACCAACAACAACAGTATCGGGCGCAACCGCTGCACCCTCAACAACAGTATCAGGTACAACTGCTGCACCAACAACAACAGTATCGGGCGCAACTGCTGCATCAGCAACAACAGGGTCAACAGTATCGGGCGCAACTGCTGCACCAACAACAACAGTATCAGGTGCAACCGCTGCACCAACAACAACAGTATCGGGCGCAACTGCTGCATCAGCAACAACAGGATCAACACTATCGGGTGCAACTGCCGCATCAACTGCCTCCAGTGGATCGACAATATCGGGAGCGTCAACAGTTTCGAGTGGATCTACGGTATCAGGAGCGACAACCGCTTCAGGAGGAACAGGATCAACAACTTCAGGTAGCGCAGTTGTTGGTGGTGGTGGCGGTGGTAGTGATAGTGATTCATCAGACGAAGTATGTTTGCATGATTTTGTTGACTAAGAATTTGATTTTATGTAATATATTCGTCAAATTAGGGCTCATCAAGTAGTATCGGTGCTATAGCTGGTGGTGCAGTTGGAGGTGTAGCAGCAGTTGCAGGTATCGCTGGTTCAATGTTTGCCGCACTCAGATATCTTAATCGGTACGTTAATATTATTATATTTCATTCGTTCATTGTTTGTCAAAATATTGAAATCAACTCTATATTTCAGACGTAATTCGAGTATTGTCAGTCGAGTAACAGCAGCTAATAATACAAAGACAGTAACACCAGCTAATAATACAAATACAGTAACGCCAGCTAACAATACAAAGGCAGTCACAATTACTTTACCGTCGGGTCAACGTGTTACTACTCTTGAAAATGGTATCAATAATTCATTAACAAAATTAGAAAATATACCATCACCACGAAATACTATTTCTCCTACAAACAAAATACCGAAAGGTCCTCAAGAAGTGAAGAAATTCGATGTGGGTCATCGAACCTATAATATTCACGTTATTCGCTAAAGAACCAATATATACGTATTTCAGTTTTTTTTCAGCACGAAAATTCACTTTTTTCTCTTTTTATATTTTGAAGCACGTGTTTACCAGCAACTTTTTCGTCAACATATTCTAAAAGATAAATAAACGACTATCGAAGCTTTTCTTTTCTATTAACGATTTTTCCGTTATTAATGTTCGAAATTTGACGTATTGATAAATTATACTATTATTAATAGGTTTAATAAAAAAAATTAATTAATTTTCTGTCCAAGAACAATTAGATTGTTTTTATTAGCCTCGCGTATTATGAAATGCCTATAAACGATTTGCACTTGAATGAAGTAAACGCAAACAACAGGGAAATCAATAAGAATTGCTAATGATATCAAAGAACAGAACATAAGAAAAAAAAATTGTTGTCGATCTATGTTTATATTATATCGTCGGGAGGAAAAAAAATGTTTTTCTTCCTCGAAAACATTGATTAATCGGTTAATTGTATGTACATGTTTAGTTAATACCCCGATGTTCTCTTTCGACTTTTTTTTTTATTGTTTGATACGTTATGTTGAAATACTTTGTCAATATTTGATAGAATATAATAAGAATAATATTTTGTTTCCATTTCTGAACAAGATCTTCGAGATGTAAGAGGAAAGCAAGAAAGAGAAAAGAGAAAATGGACGACAACGAAGGAGGAGGAGAAGAAGAAGAAGACTTCTTTTCTCGTTCGTTCTCTCTGTCTCATTTCACAGTGTTTTTTGTTGTCGATAGACACGCGCAGCTTATTTCTTCTCTTGTATGTCCTATCGTCGTGTACTCATATAACTTCGTTCTCGTATACGTTTATCATCCATTACAAGGTCGAATACATGCGCATATATATACATATGAATGAAGATGACTTGATCATTTTTTACTTTTCATATTCAAACTTATTCGTTTAACCGATTATTTTCAACACAATGATCGACAATTTCGATTTGCAAGGTAAAGCGTTTTTCTTTTTGTTTGAGATGCCGGAAGAGGAAAAGAACGACTGTTTATAGAAATGACATTATGTTATTATTGTCATTGAATTAACCATGATGTAGGGGGGCAACATCTTTTGCTGATTATATTCGCTATAATACGTCGATTAAACAGCGAATGATGCAATATAAAATCGATTTATTCTTTTCTCTCCCTTCATTTAGAAGAGTCATCATCTTGTCATTTACTAGGCGCACTTGAAGAATTACTTAAACGAAGTCATTCGACATCGATTGTTCAAAAAAGAAAAAGAATTCCCTATCAAAGTAAAAGTCTTAATGATTTGCTGTTACATCGATGCGAACAAAATGTCAATGTAACACAATTCGAATTTGATCTATCGCGTATTGAAACGGATAATGAGAGTGAATATAATCGAGAACATTCTTTTCAACAAAGTCGTTCAGCACCTGTTTCACCAACGAGAATCTACGAACAAGAACTAGCAGCGTTTGTCGATTGTGAACAAGGATCATATCAACAAACTTCGACTGGTAATTTTGTTTACAATATCGATCTGTCTGATAACGAAGACAAAGTACACGAGCCGAATTCAAAATTAGCTCTGTTTTTTCTACGAGACGACGACGATGATGATGATAACGAGTATACGAACGAAGAAATCAAGTCAAGACCGAATGTAAATCATTTTATTAGCCAGTGTTTAACTATCGAAGAAGAAAATGAAGACGAAGATTTAAATGAGAATGAAAATATGCCGAAATACGAACCGAATCTCGAACGTCTTTCGACGATTTACGAATCTCCAATCGATGAAAATACATCGGAGAAACTAATTCTCTACGATTACGATCAAGACAAAGCCAATCTCCTACCGGTAATTCATTCTCCAATCATTCCTTCACGATCATCACCGATACTCTATCCACTTGATATCAATCAATCGTTAGCATCGTTTCCGCATGTCAAAAAAATGAAAGTCATTCAATCGACATCATCGAGTCTGTCTGATTTTATTTCATCAACACCTTTAGCTCAACAAACGATTTATTCCAAAATTCTTTCCGATTCATCGTCATCATCATCATCATCGACTGCCGATGGTCTTTCGTCGTCCGATGAAAATCTTCGTCAACCGAAAACATCATCGAGCTTGAAAATTCTCTATCCTATCGATTTCTATGATTCCGAGCAATCGAAACAATATCAACTAAATCTCAATGAACTCAATCGAATCAAAAAAACACTCGTCGATATCGACAGTCGTCTTAATGAAGCTATGCGAGAGGTATAACCTTGATCTTCTCAAACATTTGACAGATGTATATGTGTTGTCAATCTCAATCACGTACAAGAGAAAGAGAAAGAGAGAGAGAGAGGCATACAAATGATAATGATTAGAATATGAGCTCATTTCTTTCGACGTTTAGGTACAAATCGAACAGGCACTGATCGAAGGTGAACATGAATTAGTCTTCAAGCAAATTCTCGAAGCTAGCGAACACGATCAAGATAATATTCGGCAATTACATGAAAATCTCAAACATCTAACTCAACGAATGATGACTGAGAAACTTACAGTAAAACAGCAAAAGAAAAATATCAAAATCTTCGCGTTTTATTTTGATCTTTAGCTTCGAAATGAAATTGTTTACACAGAAAAATGTATATTTGAACTCGAAGATGAAGTGAATAAGCTCGAACGAAGTGGCCATTCGTCGAACGAGAACAATCTCTTTCGAAAGAAACAACTACTCAATCATATGAAAAAGAAATACGAAGATCTCGAATTTCAATTGATGGAATTCGAAACACGTTGTGAATCCGAATTAGAACAAGCGGAAGTACATTTTCAAAATCAACAACAACTCGCCAAACAAAACGCTACACTTCGACAGGACACACTCCGTGAACTTGATCAACAACAGACAATGATCTATCAACAAGCAACAATCGAAAAAGAACAACTCGAACACGAAAAACAACAATTAAAAACTATTTTTCAACAGAAAAAAACCGAAATCGATCAGTTCGAACAAGTTCAACTTCGAAATAAAACTCGACTTCAAGAACGTCCATTGACGCGTTATTTGCCTATTCGATCGGCAGATTTCGATCTTCGAGCTCATATTGAAAGTGGTGGCCATCAAATCAACTCGAATTACGTTTCGATTACCTCGACAATGTGTCGAGGTTATCTGTACAAAATGGGCGGAATGAAATTCAAGACCTGGAATCGTCGTTGGTTTGTGTTCGATCGGCAAGCTCATTCGTTGAGTTATTATCAAGATAAAACTCAACGAAAACTTCGCGGACAAATACCATTTCAATCGATACTCGAAGTCTATGTCGATCATCGACAAACACGTGAAGCAACATTTATCGTCAAAACAATTGGCAAATCGTATTATCTCGTTGCACCGACGATTGAAGTCATGAGGATCTGGATCGATGTATTGATCACAGGCGCTGAAGGAAATATATTTGCTTCGAATTAGTTTCTTTTCTTTTGTTTTTTATTTTAAAAAAATAAATCATGACAATAGAATTCAGGTCATGAGAACTTGATGGTGGTAAATACGGAAGGAAATATATTTTATTCGACTTCCTCTTATAAAGAGTATTTGAAAAATACTAAGAAGACTTAAGATAAATGTCAATCTACATGTCGAGAGAAAATTCTCTCGTTTGCCTTCATCACCTCTCATCTAGTTGTGACACGCTACACATAATTAATCACTGTTAGTTTGTGTTCTGTTTTTCAGATGGGCGTAAATTCATCGAAGAAATCCCGTTCAATCATCGATACCGAATATTCATTGATTCTTTCATCATCGAATACGATCTATCGAGCTCAATCGAAAATCGAAGGTGAACTTCAGTTGAATATTCGAAAGAAATTCGCAATTGAAAAGAAACTTCGCATCGATTTAATCGGCGAATTAATTGACAAACATAAACGACGAAGTCAAATTTTTTTGACATATTCATATCCATTCGTCACATCACATCAAAATGGTATTGCACGAATAATTCGAAATCAAAACAGTAAATTTCCATTTCGTATACCGCTCGGCAACAATCTGCCACCGTCATGCCATTTCAAGGAATTTTCAATTACCTATTCACTTGAAATTTATCATGACGGTAAATTAATTCCGAATCTTCGAAAAACTATTCAATTAGCACCGGCATTGCCGCCAATTACTGGTCCATTACCATTTAAAACAATATCAAATGAAACAACGATGACTTGTACACTACAAAAATCTCTCTATTCAAATCGTGAACATACACTTATTCCTCTTCGAATTGTCTTCGACAATCTTCATGATAAACAATTGCAATGTATTATCATTCAATTAATTCAATTCGTTTGTTTAAATGAACAAAAATATGACAATGAAATCTATCTAAATTTATTGAATAATATTCAAAATGAACAATTGGAAATACTCTATGAATTAGATCTGCCTGTCAATCTGCCGGCAACCTATCAACCGAATAGAAATGGTCAACCTGATAATGTGCCATTGATATTCATCGCTTATGAAATACGTTTAACTGCACAAATGAAGAATACGATCAATGCGAATTTAACATTGTCCGTGCCGATTGTTTTTGATTGAATAAATGGACTCGGTTGGCTCGTTTTTGTTTTGCCAGATTTGAGGGTGTCGAAGGTAAAACAAAGCAAATACTATTTATCAAAGGTTTCTCATAGACAATCGGAGGCTTGATTCGACTTGTTGATGAATAGGTTTTTGGTGTTATTGTTTTCGAATGAGTGAGCTCATTTGTTGGAATACGTTTCGGTATCAAGGAGATTTTCGATGGCGATGGAATTCGAATGGCATTGAACTGTTCTTCGGTTGTATTTTCTTGTACAATAACGAGTTGATCTTCATCCAGTTTGGTGTAAATTGTGTCGATAGTAAAAGTTGTTTCTTCGTCATCGAATTTCGGAAGAACTAAATCCGGTATGTGAACTGAACGAGAAGGTGTTTCAGTAGGCTTAAGAAATCGAACGGAAGGAAAGATTTTCTTCGATTCAATGGACAATTTCGATATAGTCGGCAGACAAAACGTGACTTTCGTTGGTCTAGATTTCGATTGAGTAGGTTCGAATGATTGTTTCGTTCGTTCGAGTGCGTCTAATGTTAATTGATATTCACGATTTAATCGATGTACACATTGTGTCCATGTCGTCGTCGTCGATCGATTATCATGATGATGAATCGGTTTTTGTTGTTTAGTGAGAAGTTCTTGGTAATATTGTCGAGGCCCAAGAAGTGATGATTTGAGAAGTTGTTTGTATTTTTGTTGAAAATAATTTCGAGTCGGTCGTTCAATGAATTCACTCACATGATGAACAACTAAATCTTGTGGATTGACTTTGTCGACACGAGTTGCTCGACATATTGATAAACTTGTTGTCAATGGAATTGGATTTAGAATGATTTCATTTTTCATGTTTAAAATCTAACGAACGAAACAATGTTCGTGCTTTGAATTTCATCCATATAGTTGCGACGAATTTATTGTATTCATGTTCATATGAGTACGCCGATGAATTTTGTGTCTGTTCGTCTTTCTTTTTAATGAAAAGATAAATGGTTGAATGAGTACGCAAACGATTTTAATAGTATATATGAGAGAGAAAGAAACGAAGACGTTTTTAATCGTGATGTGTCTTAACGAATAAAGAGTAATGATGAATATTTGACAAGAGCTTTCATCAATGTCAAAAACTAAATGAAAGTACTCTTTTGTGTATTTGAACAAGTGAGTGAGTGAATTAAAATCAATTTCTTATATAACAATTTTCGCTTCAATTGCTCAATGGTGCATTTTTAATTGTTGGGCGAGAGAGACAAATTAATAGTTCGATCAAATGTGTATGTAAATGATTTTTTTTTCTCATTTGTTTAATTTGAAGTGTGTAACATGAGGAGGCACAAAAAAAACGCACTGTCACCACACCCTCTTTCATCTCGTCAAGGCATTAATGCATCATGACGAGGCAAAAAATAGAAGACTATATAAATAATTCCTCTTTTTCTTTTTCTTCCACTACTATTCTTAGTGTTATTTCAAATGTCGACGTATAAATTGACTTATTTCAATGGCCGTGGTCTTGCTGAGACCTCGCGTTTAATCTTTGCTGCTGCTGGTCAAAAATTTGAAGATGTTCGTTTCGAACGAGAACAATGGCCGGCAATTAAACCCACGACGCCTCTTGGTCAAGTGCCCGTTCTCGAAGTCGATGGTGTTAAAATTCCGCAATCAACAGCAATTGCTCGTTTCTTAGCAAAACGATTCAATTTAGCCGGTAAAACTGATGTCGAACAAGCACAAGTCGATGTTGTTGTCGATACAATTCAGGATCTTTTTCATGCATTTCTACCGATCATTCGAGAACAAGATGAAACAAAAAAGAAAGAATTAATCGCCAAATTCGTCGGTGAAGATTTAGAAAAACATTTGAAGAATTTAGAAACTCTCGGTAAATTATATTCAAATGGAGGTCAATTCTTCGTTGGCAATAGTTTAACTTGGGCTGATTTAATGTTTCATGAATTCGGACAGAAATTATTTACATACGATGCTAATTGTCTCAATAATTTCCCATGGTTACAAGCGAATCGTGCCGCTGTCGAACAACAACCGAAAATTAGTGAATATCTCAAAAATCGACCAAAAACCGAATTTTAACTTTTGCTTTTTTGTTTTTCTTTGAATGGTAATGACGAGGCAAAAAAAAATATAATCTAACACGTGGGTGACGAGGCAAAAATAAATATATTTATATCTACACTCCTCTTTTTTTTTTCTCTTCACTCTCAGTTCTGAGTTAATATGTCGACCTATAAACTGACTTATTTCAATCTTCGTGGTCGTGCCGAAGTGTCTCGTTTGATCTTCGTAGCAGCTGGTCAAGAATTCGAAGACGTTCGTATTGAACGTGATCAATGGCCGACAATTAAACCCACGGCGCCCCTCGGTCAATTACCGGTTCTCGTGGTCGATGGCGTTCAAATTCCGCAATCAGTCGCGATTGCTCGTTTTCTCGCTAAGAAATTCAATTTAGCCGGTAAAACCGATGTTGAACAAGCACAAGCCGATGTCGTCGTCGATACAGTTGGCGATCTCATTGCAGCTTATGTTCCAGTTCGTCGAGAACAAGATGAAAACAAGAAAAAAGAACTACTCGATAAGTTCCTAGCCGAAGATCTACCAAAACAATTAGGCAACTTGGAAACTCTCGGTAAATTATATTCAAATGGCGGTCAATTCTTTGTTGGCGATAGTTTAACGTGGGCTGATTTAGCTGTTTATTCATTTTCGGAAAATTTCGTGGCAAAAGATCCAAATAGTCTTGAGGCATATCCATTTTTAAAAGCGAATCGAACTGCTGTCGACCAACAACCACGTATTGCTGAATATCTTAAAGTTCGACCGAAAACAGAAATTTAAGGACAATATTCTTCTATTTATTCTATTTTGATCAAATTAAAAAAAATTCTAAAAATTTTCATCGTGAATGGACAAGACGTAAGCCTTGTAGATACGAAGTTGTTTGGATAATTCAAACGAAAGTTTAATAATAAAAACCTAGACAAACAAATTTATTAAATATCCAGGTCAATTCATAGCTAATATTTACTTGTAAAACAACGCCTAATAAAGTCACGCCGACGATGAGTATGAGAAAATAAATTGGTTCTTCAGCGAGACCATTTTTAAAAAACTTCGGTGTAAACATATTCACAGCTAGACTAGCCGTTGCGAATATTGGAACAAAAATCGTAAAAAAACCGAACTAAAAACCAAAGAAAGCAAATAGAAAATAATCAAGGTCGATTGATTTTACAATTAAAATTCCATTTGGAAATTCTTTTGCAACTAAAACTATGTAAATAATGATATAAACGAGAGCAGCAACAGCTAAACAAAATCAATTTTAAGAAAACTTATGAAGGTAAAACATTCACCAGTTAATATATGAATAACGAAGTGATGGATTGATGTCGTCGATACTTCCGAAAACGATTCAATTAAACTAAGTTGCCGAATAATATACATCAATGTAAAAAACTAAAATAATCCAATGATTTCAAACAAAAAAGAAAACACAAAAATCTCGGCCTATACTAAATGAACGCCGAGTAAAACCAAAAGTTTGTTCTTAACCAACGCGAGTTTTTCATATTGAAAACGTTCGACAGTCGTTGCTTCCAATTTCATCTTCTCTTTTCGTAAATACTAGTCAAATGATAGTTTCTTTCAATTGTATTTATTGATTAGAATTCATGGGTGTCTTATCGAAATTTGATTCAAGATTAAAAACATAAGATAAGAGAAAAAGAAACAAAAAAATCATTTTTAATTAAAAGATTGTGCTTGTTTTATAAACCAGCAGATGCTACACTTTTCTTATGTGCCTTGATTTTATTAACAAAATCAAATGAAAATTTGATAGTTAATATTTCTAAGATAATCAATGGAGTAGCTATAGCAATGATGATAAGACTTGAACGTATTAATTCACCACGATAATTTGATGTAATTAATGACGATATTGAACGAATGACAATAATAAGAAAAATACATGAAAAACAAATTAATAAAATCCAAGCGAACTAAAATCTCAATGAAGAATTAGTCGTCACAAAATAAGATGACAACTTACGACTAGAATACTCGATCGATGATATTTAATTGTTAGAATTATATAAATTGAAAGAAAGATAATAGCAGTTGCACCTGTCATCAAACGAAAACATTCGAATTAATGATTATAATTCACTGAATTTACCTTGAAGAGCAAGTTTTTCGAGTTGAAAAGCCAGCGTACTGTAATAAAAGTATGATGAACGATCGTGTTCTTTAAAAATAATAATAACTGTGCCGAGGATAAAACACATGACTAAACCCTGAACAGATAAATAGATCAAATAGTTAATTGAGATATAATTATTTCAACATACCAATTGAATCGAAAGAACGATAAGAAGTCGACGCCTCGTCTTGTTCACATCATCATTTTGTTTGCAATCATCCCGAACATCAACTAATGTTTTTGTCATATAGACACTTTGTGTTTCAGTTTCGAAATTCATATTTTTGCATACAGAAAATACTCTCGCTCAACATTTTTATATTCGACAGGTCGAGATACGTAATTCCCTACTGGAAATCTAGGAACTGTTATTTGAAACCTCGTCAATTAAATAGATAAGAAAAACAAAAACGATCTTATTTTTCACAATACACAGTTGTTTTTTCAATCTATGCATAAATAAATCACATCTGACACCATACAAAGTCAATTTCGAGCATCTAATGCAATCTCTAATCTTCCATTTTCGTATTAAACACATCGTATCTGATAAAACAATCAAACATATGCACACACACACACACATTAATCCTATTCTTTTCTTTGCTCTAGACAGAAATATTATCTAAACAGTTCTCGAACAATCGAGAGAGAGGGAGAGAATATATGCAAATGGCGCACTTATATATATATATGCGAGCGTATTTCGACAGTATTTTAAACATAACAGATGGTCATGCGTACTGTACAAATTCTCGTTGTTTTATTATTAATCAATTTTGTTTCAAGTTGGGTATTTCCAACGTTTGAACAAACGAATTCAACATCATTATCGATTGTTAAGGATCTCAATCAAATGATGTCAATGATGCAGCAACGTTTTCAACGTTTATTTCGTAATTTACCAACATTTTCAATGAATACGAACTGGGAAATTGATCGTAAAGAATTGGATTCAATTGAACCAAATTGTACAACAACAAAATCGAATTCATCGAGTCGTCGAAAGAAACTTCGATCAATTACAACAACGATTTGCACGAAAGAATTCATTGCTAATGGTCAAAAACAATTCTACAAAGAAACGAACGTAACTGATGATCAAGGAAATTTACTTTCACGAAGTAAAATTTATCAAACAATGTTTCACAATTTGACGTCGGACGATCGAAATATTATTTCATATTAGAAAACCTAATTGTGTCTTTTTTTGAAATACATAAAAAAGAAATAAAATTTTGATTATTGATTGTCGTCTTGTAGATAAAATAATGCCGAAATATAAACTCATTTATTTCAATCTTCGTGCTCGTGCCGAAGTATCTCGTTTAATTTTTGCATTAGCCAATCAAGAATACGAAGAAGTTCGTTTTGGACTCGACGAATGGCCGACGTACAAACCTCAAATGCTCTTAGGTCAAGCGCCCGTTCTCGAAATCGACGATGTTAAACTACCTCAATCGATTACAATTGCTCGTTATTTAGCTAAACAATTCAATCTCGCCGGTAGAGACAATCTCGAACAAGCAAAAGCCGATGCCGTTGTCGACACAAACGTCGACATTATCATCGCCATTACACCGCCATTTCAAGCCAAAGATGAAACCAAGAAAAAAGAACTACTAGACAAATTCTTCGAACAAGATCTACCAAAACAATTACAAAATCTCGAAATTCTCGGCAAATTATACGGAAATAATGGACCATTCTTTCTCGGCAGTGATATCACATGGGCAGATTTAATGTTCTATGCAACATCCGAACTCTTTCTCGGACAACGATCGAACGCTCTCGATGAATATCCATGGTTACAAGCGAATCGTGCTGCTGTCGAACAACAACCACGCATTGCTGAATACCTCAAAAATCGACCTCCGACACCCTATTAAACAAGTTTCTTTTTTTTTTTTTGCATTAGTTTATTTTATTTAAATTAGTTATTAAGCGTTAAGAATACTCATTTCAAACAATAAAAAAAAAACACGAAATAACAAAGTAGAAAGATCACAAAAAGATACTAAATATTTGGAATAAATACTTTCTTTTTCGTTCGTTCGTTTTTACATTTCTTCATGTAATGCTTTCTCGGTATCGAGTATTTTCATATCAGTAAATACATCGGCATGTTTTTGAATTTCATTTAATGACAAAACATTATCTTTTGGATCGTCATCGACTTTCGAATATAATTTCTTAATTTGATTATTAATATGCACACGATTCATTGGATCGTAGGCTTTTAAAAGTTCGTCTTTCGTTAAAATTCCATCTTGATTTTCGTCCATTTCATGAAATTCACGTTTCTGTTCTTCTAACCAACGTTTATCCATTTCAATCCATTCCTTATTTCCAATATCTTCTAAAACACTCGACGGTAGAAAAGCGAATTCATTTTCAGCCAATTTTTGATCATCATCACGATCTACAATCGAAAATAAATACATTCGAAATAAAATCAATAAATTCAACAAACCCATTTGCAAGATTAAATCGTCGACAATATGTTTATACGAATGACCGGCTATTTCCGGATGACGAAATGCAAGAAATTCATCGATATCGAGTTCATTATCACCGCCCACATCAGCTTCCGTCCAACGAAAACGAATTTTTACCAGTTCTCTTTGAACTACAAGGTCGAAAGAATTATTAAATCGATTCATTTCTCTTTTCTCTCTTACAATCATTATCGAATGGTCCTTGAACGAAGTCAAATGCATCGTTTTCTTTGATATCCGTCGCATTCATTTTATGAAATTTAACGTACAACGCAAAATATTCATGCCAAGTCACTTTACCATCTTGATTCGAATCGATTAGTAAAAATAATTGTGTATTTCGTTGTTTGGCTTCATTTGTATGTTCATGAATATTTTTCAAAATAAAATTCAACAATTCATCTTGAGATAAACGTGCATCTTGATTACTGTCAGCTCTAAAAAAAAGAAAAGAACGAACATTACACTCAAATATTTTGCTTTTTACTGATTGAAAATTTCTTCGAGTTTCTTGTTTCGTTTGATTTCATCATGTTGAATGTCTTTTTCGAATAATTCATGATTGCCCAAGAAGATTTCCTTATGAAAATCGGGATTAATCTGTCCGTCACGTTCCAACGGCACGGCTTCGAGATGTTTGTCTTCTTTGAGACTATGAATTCCGAAGTCTTTGATGTCGTTGGCGATTTTTGTGAGATTAAATTTTCTTGGCTTGACAAATTTCGGAAGTTCTTGCGAGACTCGTAGTGCTTCAGGTAGTTTATTCATTTTGTATTCGCTTAACATCGCACGTTGTTGTGCAGTGAGATTTGTTTCAACACGATCGATTGGAATCGAATAACTGTCGAGAATAAATAATAACAAGAAACTGGCTAAAATTTTAATCATTTTTAATCTAGAAAAAGTATTTTTATTATTATTAAAATTATCACAGAATGATTGAATGTAAGAATTAATTAACTAATCGGTCTTCGTCCTCGATAACAACAAGCGATAGTCGAGGATTCGAACTGATACAACAAACTTGAATTCTACAAAAACAAAAAAACAAAGAAAATGAATTCAATGAAAACGAAATTCTGTTCTTACAGTAGAAGCACCAACGAGATCAATCTCATTCCAAGTGCGAAGAGAAAAATAAATCCAAGGAAAAAGTCAATTGTCGCATTGTAGATTTGCACACAAGCTATTGTACCAATTAGCATATCGAATGTTTGTATCAACGCAACAAAACTCAATGCTTTGCCTAAAAATTTAAATTATTTCGACAAAAACAACTTATTGTTTTCTGTAAACCTTTATCTTTCTCTGGTACGATTCGAATAAGAATCGTTCGTAAACAAACCGGATAATATAAACCGAACATCATCGATGCAGCAGCTGAAAATATCATTGTTTTATTGGTTGCAAATGCTAATAAACCTAAACCAATCGATGATAAACATATGCCAATTAAACATAAATAAATATCATTTATTTTCCATTTTCGTTGAATAAATGCTAAGAATAACAATGAAATAAACGTTCCCAACTGTTCAAATGTAAAATATCGTGCATATTCACTATCTGTAAATGTCATTTTATGTAAATATAAATAGAAAACTGATCCTGAACCCATTCGATAGATTTCATAGAAGGCTAACGATAGAAGTAAAATCACAAATGATACTAACAATGAATTGACTTTTAAATCAACAAATAAATCTCGAATATCAACAAACGAACGTTTAATTCGAGTCAACAATGAAATATCCTCTCGAACAGCTTTCGGTCGACTACGAAGAAATGCTAAACTAATAAATAACGCAATGACCAATAGGAAAACATGTATCAAAAGAATAATCCATATTCGTGCATGTGCTTCGAATATAAACGTACAAGTCATGTAACCAATAACCATGCCGATATTTAATGACGATTCAATCAATGCTATTGTTTGAACATGTTGAGTTTTATCTGTACATCGATCTGTTGCATAACCAAAACATGATGATATGAGAATTAATGAACCACCACCGAAACCATTGACAATATTTGCTGTGAGATATAAATAGAGAGCTATTTGTCGGCCTTGAAAGATACTACCAATAGTGATTATTAAACCGGTTAGAATGGCATTGGAAATTGTTAGAACAATTGGATATTTTCGATTTTTCATATCGGATAAACTGCCTAATATAGGCGAGGCAAAACAAGATATTAAAGCAAATGATAATGTACCGAAAAGTGACCAATCTGAAGCTTCTTTTTGAATATCTTCTTGGAATTCTTGAAGTGTTTTATTCTGATCAATATCTGAACAAAATGATTGATTCGCATGAAGAAGACAAACAGTTGTATAGATTAACGAATTCGTTGCACAAAGAAATAGATTTAATGCACATAAATATAGAAAACATATTAAACAAATAGGTATTAACGAACAAATCCAAGATGAAGATGTTGTTGTAGTCATTTTTTTTTCTCTCTCTAATGTTTAGAGATAAGGTGTTGTTAGAATAAAAATAAAAATAATATCAAATATATGTTTAAAAAAAGAAGGACAATGATTTGGTTCACGAATTCACCAATGGAGATTTAAGTGAAGATAGAGGGCAGAACAATCTAAGATGTTCGTTCGTTTTATTTATTTGATTAGAAAAGAAAAGAGCTTATGAAGTAGGTATATCAACATGTCCTTCTTCATCATCAGCAGCCGAACGTGCATCGACATTTGTATTTTGATCGTCGATATATTCTGATCTGTAAACATTTTGAATATTTTCACTGTTGTTAATACTACGTGAATTGTTAATATCATTACAATTGTTGACATCTCGAACATTATTAATACCGGGAATATTATTCTCGCTAGGTTTAGTATTAATCAAGAGCGTTATGTTTGGAGACGGAGATGAACTTTTTGATTCTTGTTGTTGGTTTTCTTTCTCTTCGAGCAAGCTAACCTGAATTGCAAGTGCTAGTAAATAGTTATCATAAAGTGAAGGATGACCATCTGTATCAGATATATCATGAGAATCTGTTTGATGTTGATCTGCATGTATAAATGATAAACGAGATTAATACGTATATACAAAAGGAAACGTTTTAATTACCTAACGGATGGGTTATTTCATTCGGAGATTTAAACACGAATTTTGACGGTTCAGGTTTGATTTCTTTGTCAAAATTTTCGTTCGAATGAAAAGGTTCTTCTATTATTGTGCTTTGACTTGTTATAGTTATAGTGTCTTCGAATTGTTTAACATGTTCTTCGTGTTTTTTTTAGATCATTTTTATGTAGATTTTTAATTTGATTCGCTATTCGTTCATTTTCATCTTCTAAAGTATTCTTGGAAATGATCAGTTGTCGAACTGTTGATTTCAATTTATTTATTTCGACTTGTTGAGCATCGATTTTATTCATGATTTCGAGACACCAAGGTTGCATACGACTAACTGCACATGTACTTGTATGTTTTTCAAGATCAGTTCGTATTCCTGACCATGTACATCGAAATTGAGCGGCTGGACAACTGACAGGTGCTTTCGTACAGACTTCATTGTTATGTTTACTAAAATCACCTCATTGTATATCTCTTTTTCCGCATTTACTGCATCTTGAGGGTTGCAATTATGATAATTCAACTTTTCATTAGACGATAAATTGTTGTACTAAACGCAGTCGATGTATCGCAAAAATAGCAGTAATCGCTTCCGATGTAATGATTATTACAATTTTATTAAGCGTATTTATGCTTAATCTCACGAAGAAAGAAGGTAAATCATGTCGATATTTTTCAAAGATTCTGTTTTTGAAAATAGCAACAACAACCTATTCAGTACGATTCCTCTTTTCTTGATAAACTCGAACCCAGTCGACAATCATCTGTTGTGGCCAAACATTCGTTTGATCAGGTGGTCCAGGCGCTGCTGATGCTATAGCAATATCGAAACGTAAACAATAAGGAAACATTCCACTGAATGCAAGAACAGGATTGAATGAATCAGCCATATTTGTTGTGTTCACTTGAAAATAAATAAATTCATTGACACCCATAGTTATATTTGTCGGTGTCCAATCAGCCCAATAAACTAAACTATTATTATGTAACATCGATCCATCGGGTGTATTCCATTGTTCCATAATATGTGTATGAAACAGAGGATTCATTGTAGCCGATGCATTATTCCAATGAATAGTTGCATGTGCATATTGATCAGTGAAATTAATTTTATTATTACCCCCCCACATTTCAAGAATATCGATTTCGCCTGTTGTTGGCCACGAAAGATTATATCGATGATCTTGACCGACCATCCACCAGGCTGGCCATATGCCTCGTCCGTAAGGTAAAATTATTTTAGCAACAAATTTACCAAATGTAAATTCCTGTCGAAAACAACTCGATAACATTGACGATATATAACTCTCGTTTTCTTTCATAGCAACAATTGTCAATTGACCATTTTGAACATACGAATTGTAGATTGAGTTTGTATAATTTTCTAAGCCACCATCGAGATGCATACCGATTTCATGACGCCAATTAGCTGGATTTGGTGAATATGCTGGCTGTCCATTGATTATTGCTTGAATAGGACCAACATTTTCGAATTCATCCGACCAAACTAATTCATAGTTCGTACCTGGATCGTACGAAAAATTCGCTGGATTCCAAGCAAAAACGTTCGTGAAGAAAAACCAAAATATACAAAGAAACATTTATCAATTAAATCTAAAGCCTTTTCATCGCTTTATTTTATACTCAAAATATCGAAGAAAAAAAACCAATTTCAATTTGAAACCATTATTCGAATCGGTTAAATTTCATCATGATTACGCAATACTATTTATGAATCGGCATATTTTACTATAGAATATTTGATTCGATGTTGATTATTTAACTGCACGCGAACGAACTCACATTTTAACAATCTCGTTTACATCACATGACTTCTTTGCGGAGAGGTACGCCGTAGACGAGTTATCTTACCTTATCTCGAAGTAGAAAGATGCACAATTATCTTTCTACTGAAGTGTGCTTGCGCACCGAGACTAATTTTTCTCAGTTCGAAGCGTTCGCGCATCGGACATTATCAAACAAAAAAAAAACAAATGGAATCGTTCAACCGATTTATTAAATAAAAACCAAGTCATCTTAGATAACATCTCTATATAAATATTAAAAAAACACAGCTACATTCTAGATAAAAAAACCCAGACCAGACAGTTCACCCAAAATAATAAAAAGCTCGTTTCTTTCCATTTGATACATCTTCAGCAGACAGTGGTTTCGGTGATGATCGTTTCGTTGCATGTTTAGGTAACACAACTCCACATTCGTAGCATATACATCGTTGTTCGTTTTGTGTGTTTATTACATAACCGTATTTACCCGAGAAAACATCGACGAGAAAATTTGGTCGATGTACACATAGACCAGTGGCAACGACGTCGAGAAAATTATTTTGTCGTCCACAATGAGAACAGAATTCTTCTTTCGTTTTGATGATGTACGGTGATGAGAAGAAACCCGATTGAACATGAAGAAGTTCTTCGATTTTCGCCATATCATGTGCTGATGTTTCGATTAGTTTATAACCATCTGACAGATCATTATAGAAACGATCATCGTACGATAACCATTCGGATTCGCTCACAGAACGAGGACTTGACGGTCCAATATGTTCGTCGGCATATTCATCGGTAATTTTTTTACCATAAACAGCTTGTCGCAGTAGTTCGAGCATTGACAATTGTTTTTCCGTTTTATTCTGTGTCATAAACAGCACGTTTCTTAACGAATATATATATAAACACGAAAGCTTACAGCTTTCACGAACGTACAATAATAATTCGAATGACTGTGAAAATAATGTATAAGTACGATTATATAAAAAATGACATTTTCGTTTCGCGTCGATTATTTTCTTACAATCATTCGTTTTTTGTTTCTATGATTGGAGAGGCTAAGGTTATAACTGTACGCATTTTTCAATAGCAATTAACGCTTACGGCCTATCGAAAATATCAACATACGTCCGATGATTTTGAACTGAATGTAGTTATGAAGAAAAACGACTCATACAGTCATCATGTCAAATGACTGACAATTAGAAAACCAATGATTTATTCAATTAAAAGTTTTATCAAATCAAATGATTCATGTAATTCGTGTTTTTTTTTTGCTGGTAAACTCGAACCCAATCAACAATCATTGCTTGTGGAATAACAGTTGTATTATCCGGTGGTCCTGGAGGTGCTGCTGTTATTGCAATATCTAAACGTAAACAATAAGGAAACATTCCACTGAATGCAACGACAGGATTGAATGAATTCGACATGTTGGTTGTATTCATTTGATAGTACGTATATTCATTAATACCAATGCTAATATTTGTCGGTGTCCATTCGCTCCAGTAGACCAAACTATTATTATGAAGTGAAGAATTATCAGGTGTTCGCCAAGTCTTACTAACATATTTATGAACAAGAGGATTCATTGTTGCTGAAGCATTATTCCAATGAATTGTTGCGTGTGGTATTAAATCTCCTGTGTAATCGCCCGCTGTTCCGCCGTACATTTCAAGAATATCGATTTCGCCGGTTGTTGGCCACGAAAGATTGTATCGATGATCGTGACCATGCATCCAAAACGCTGGCCACATGCCTTTACCATACGGTACACGAATTTTGGCAGCAAACATGCCGTAAGTAAATTCTTGTAGACCTTCGGTCGATAACATTGCAGATGTATATCGAATTTGTGTCGGTGTTATGTAACCAGATTCATTGACGACGATATTCAATTGTCCATCTTGTACGTAAGCATTTTCGATTGCATCTGTATATTTTTCAACGCCTGCATCTAGATGATAACCAAGTCGATGAATCCAATTGGCTGGATTAGGCGCATATGCTGGTTTACCATTGATTATTGCTTGAACAGGACCAACATTTTCGAATTCATCCGACCAAACTAATTCGTAATTTGGTCCGGGATTGAAAGTAAAATTTGTTGGATTCCAACTTTCAACTGAAATCAACGAAAAAACAAAAACGATCAACAACATTTATCAAAATATGTATTTGCACAGAGCTATATTCGTTTTTATAAATGAAATATGATCTTGCAGATTTGATTTTTGCTCTTGATACACTCGTACCCAATCAACTAAACTATTATTAGAAAAAAAAATCAATTATCAATCGAGATTATATTTATTTCGAATTATTCTCAAATCCAAATAACTAAATTACTCGAATTTTTCCAATCTCTATTAATTGAACATGTCATTGGCAATTGTTTTCGAAACCAGTCAATCTCTTGTCGTTCTTTACATCGAACATTTAATGCTCGAATTTTAGGCATACGATCAAGAATCTTTTCTATACTCGCACAATTCTTAACAAGAATCGAAAGTACGTGACATTGATTGCCTAATGGTGATTGACACAATTTGGCACATTCATCAGGCGAGAAAAAGTGATTGATATATCGTAAATCTAATTCTTGAATTGACTGATGTTTATATTTGAATAAAGCTTGTGGTAGAGGCGTTGATTCGTGTTGTTTAATAGAAAATTTCTTTAAATGAACTGTTCGATTGAGTAATTCTTGAACTTGTGATTGAAATGCATTCGTATGTAAAAGTACAGTCAACGATTTGAGTCGATCGAAATTTGTCATAATCGACCAGAATCGATCGTTAAGAGGAAGATTAATTTCAAGAGTACGAAGATTAGATAATCGATAGGATTGTTCGAAAAATATTGGACATGTTAGTTTAGTTATTCGAGTGTCATAGAATTGTTTTTCATTATCTATCAAATTTGTTGATTGAAATCTTATCGGTAGATCATCTTCATAATATTCCGACGTTGTATAGAGATAAATCAGACAATTTGATATTAAACTACGAACAAACCATTGATGTTCATCGATCCAAAATCGATCTTGAAATGAATTCATTAAATATCCAACACGATTTTCAGCGGTTTCATTTGATGGACAAAGAAATTTCATTTTTAATCGTAAAATTTCAAGATTTTTCAGATGATTTCGAATAATATCTTTCAATTGATGACCATTAATAATCTCACACAATAGATTCACACTCAAACAACGAAGATTCGGAGTATTTTCTAATAAAACACTCATATTCGATGCATTGCAATTTACAATTGAATGAATATGTAAACTTGTTAAGTTCAACAAAACCATCGGTACATAATTATTATCTGTAAATGTTCGAATTGATATTGAAAGTGTTTGTAGATTTGGTGTTTGTTCAATGAGTTGATTGATTTGGTCTAATTTCAATTGAATTTTTTCTATGAATAATGATTCGAGTGAAATCGATCGATGTTTCGGTATTGGAAATGAATTGAGTCCACGAATAGCAAAACCAAATGAACAATGACGTAAATTTGCTAGACACCAAATACGATCGATGATCGATTGAAAATCAATTAAATTCATTTCGTCGAAATAGCATGAATCGAATTTTAAATCTGTAAGTTTATCGAGATGAAAACATCGGTCGATTATTATCGAAAATGATTCGTACGAACGAAGATGTGAAAATGATAAAGATTTTAATTGCTTAAACATGTGAAATGATTGAATCGACGATAGAAATAGCTGAATTGCAGTAGGTGTTTGTTCATGATCGGATAATTGAAGAACTGTCATATATTTTGCTATTTGAAGTAGATGTTGTTGACAAATAATATCGAAATCATGTTTCGATATCGAATCGAATTTAAATGAACTAACGTAGAATTGTTCATGAAGAACGGAATTCAAACGACTATTGAGTGCGTAAAATGTTCGAAGTAATTCAACACCAGTGAAATACGAAAATGTATCGAGAAGAATTTCATTGGGCAACAATTCAAGACTCATTTAACTAAACTTTTTTTTTCGTTTTACAACTGGTTTTTTCTGTACTTCCGAGTCATCTATTTTACTGTCCAATCATATGTCTATTTAATTACTCCGATAATTTTAATTTTCTAAATTAGTGATTTACTCGATGTGATAATGAATATAATATAAAAACAAAATTCTGAATTCAAAGATGTCGCCGTATTCAAATTCCTTATTGAAAATGAAAATATATACAGAAATTTAATTACTATTTTTCATTATTCTTTTAATCAATGAAATCATAGAAATATTCTCTCCTATTTCTTTTTGAAATGAGATTAAAAATAAGTTTCATTCTCGAGATGATGTTAAACAGTGAAAAACATTGTTCAGTCAAACGGCTCAATCCTAAACAACATCGACGAAATATTAAAAAATCAGTAAAAGTTGATAAAAGTAGATTCTTTTATAATCAATTTAATTATTTTCTAGCATCATGGCTCATCGACACATATCAATCGTGAGAAACTCCATACGAGTATTAAGGTCAATTATTTGAATAGGAATAAGGTAAAAACGAAAGTATTTCTAAAATATTTTCTATAATATTGCGAAATTACTGAAGGTTTCAGTTGTATCAAATCGAAACAATCATTTTTCATCTAAAAAGAAGAAACGAGAAAATATGATCGATCAAGTTTATCTTTTCAGTGTAAGGAAACTTCTTTCATGACGCAATATAATTATATGTATAAAAATACGTAGTCGAACGATACATCCTTTGCAAGTGTATCATCAACTCAGCCAGTGAATTTGAGTTTTTCCACGAGAATCAATTCTCATAATCAAACGATTGATTTTAAACGAAGAAGAGACAAGACATTGAAGTGAGCACATTTGTCTTAAAAATCATCTTATATCTTCTATCTCGAACTATTTAAGAGAACGTCGTCGTCGCTCGTTTTGTCCAGCATTGTGTGTTATATGTACATGTTTTTATTGTCTTCTTCTTGCTGTATTTCTTGCTTCATTTCTAATTCCTTCTGCAAACAAAAATAACCCTACAAAAGCAACTTCGACAACTTCAACAACGACAACTTCGACAACAACAACTTCGGCAACAACTAGTATGTGTCTTGTATAGTCAAATGATGATAATGCAAATATTTTCTTATATTTCAAAGCTACTACCACTGAACGTCTTTGTGGAGATTCTTGTTTGAATAAAACATGGATATCTTCCGCAGGTCTCCTAGCAAAATGGACATTTGACGGAGTATATACCGATGAAACGAGTACATATACTGTCATACCAGTAAACACTCCAACATTCTATTCGAATGGTTATGTCAGAAATGCGCTTAATTTCAATGCCGCAACAAGCGATTATTGTTATACATCATATATTCCTTTGATAGGTGCTAGTTTTACAATTGAAGTATGGCTTTATCCGACAGGTTATCCTAATTTAAATGATCATAGCATTCTTGGTTTATGTACATCGCTAGGACTTGACCATTGTCTTCATATAACTATTCGTCTAAAATCTGGAGTTTATTGTCTTTATTTTTCGTTTGATGGTGATCAAATTTGGTCGTCACATTCTGTACCGTTAAATCAATGGACACATGCAGCATTTACTTTCGATCTCACAACTTCTCGTATGACTATTTATCAAGATGGAATACTTATTGCATATGGTATTTCCGTATATCCCTTACGAGGTACTCCAAACAGTGTTACTATCGGATATATACCACTGATTGTATCGACTTATGGTAACAATTTTTACCAAGTAAGTTATTTTATTGATTTCTATGAATTATTTGATAATTAATTGAAGGGTTTGATGGATGAATTCACGATTAGTAATCGAGCAAAATCTGCATGTGAAATACTTGCTGATGCAACATTAGCAACATATTATAAATTCGACATAAATCCGAATCTAATCGATTCAGGACCGAATTTACTTTCGAGTATATCGTCAGATGTTTCGTTCGTATCATCTGGTCTTATTTCAAATGCTTTATCTCTCGATAAAAACACATCCTATCTTCAAATCAACGATCTCGTTGGTCTTGGCACAATAAATAAACCATTTTCTATATCACTCTGGATTCGACCTTACGTCTTATCCGGAGCGTTAGTTTACATTGTAGCATCGCTCACGCCAAATAGTTGGTGTATACCATTTCTCGGTTTCTCAACAAGTACTACTCTAATTGCTCAGATGTTATCTGGATCGATTCAGTCTGTATCTGGACCGGCTAATTTAAGTTTATCAACTTGGCATCACATCGTTCAGACGTGGAATGCAACTAATCAACTTCGACTGTATGTTGATAATGAATTAGTTGGATCGAATACGGCAGCAACAAGCTATACAGCTAGTTCACAACCGATTTATGTAAGAATTGGGAGTGAAATCAATGTAACTTGTTCGATGGGTAATATTGATTCTCAAACTTCATTTCAAGGTGATATCGATGAATTTCGAATCTACAGTCGAGAATTGTCGGCAGATGATGTTTGTGCACTTTATCGTTACAGATAGAACTAGTTTAGTAAAAAATAGCAAATAAATTCATGATTTTCAATGATCTGAATGTCTAGTTTTATTGTACTGTGACTTTTAGTTATTTTATCATTCGGAAGAACGTTTGTGTAAAAAATCATATCTTCTTTTTTTAAATACATTGTTTATCCTCGGAAGAAAGATAAGAAAAAAAGCATGCTGTTGACATACTGATAATTGTTTTCTCTCACTCTTTTCAATATAACGAAGTCTAACTTAGTAATTATTTTATTCAAAACAAAAGAAAAATGTCATCAAGAGAAAAACGGTATTTTTTAAAAAATATTTCTATATAGATTGATCAAGTTTTGATTATGTTCATTTTAGTAATGGAGGTAATACATGTTCTACGTGCAGAGAGTACATTGATCCGAATGAATTTGTTAAACATGTTCGAACTTGTAATAAACGATATAATGAAGAAAATAATGATGATGAATCAAGTATGAAACAGTGCGGTTATTGCAACAAATCGACGAGAAATTTAGTTCAACATATGAAAACGTGTGATAAAGTTGGTAACTCAGTACGAAATGGAAGTCCAGTTTTGAGAAATTCTTCTATGGGATCATCGAATTCATCTAGTACAATTTCAAGAAATAGAAGAAAAAAAGAATGTCCAATATGTGCTGAAATGTTCGATGAAGATGTATATTATGATCATGTTGATGATTGTGGTTGTGATACTGTTCCATCGACTTCTTCATCTTACTCAAACCAATATCATGATGAAAATCGTGATAATTCCAAGGACAAAGAAGCAAAACGAGGGGCCAAAATCAACGAAGATCATAGTATTACAAATACGACCTATAGCCCAAACCGTGTTGTCAATCGTGGTCATAAATCCATGAAACCATCAATGCCTCCAAAAAACACAAAACAATGTAATAGTTGCTCACAATTAATCGATGAACGCGATTACTTAGACCATGTTGGCCAATGCGGCATTGACCCACCATCACAATATGACAGAGCAAACATTCAAAAATACAAACAATGTCAAACATGTAACGAGATGATTCCTAAAAGTGAATATCTGAATCATACAGATCAATGTAAACGAAGATCACAGCCAAAGCCCTCAAAAACCAAACAATGTCAGACGTGCGATGAAATGATTCCTCAAGATGAATATGTAGATCACATAGATCAATGTGAACGAAGATCACGACTAAAGCCCTCAAAAAACAAACAATGTCAAACATGCAATGAAATGATTCCTCAAGATGAATATGCAGATCATATTGCTCGATGTGAACGAAGATCACGATCAAAGCCCTTAAAAACCAAACAATGTCAGACGTGCAATGAAATGATTCCTCAAGATGACTATGTAGATCACATAGATCAATGTCAAAACAGAAAACCATATAAACATTCGATAGTCCGACAAAATTCTATCGATGCATGTCCGCTATGTTTTAAACAATTTCCAATAGATGAATTAGCCGAACATGCTTATAGATGTAACGGTCCTTCTTCGACATCAAAAAGTACGTCAACAGTTGCAAAAACGCCATTAAAAACATGCACAACATGGTAAATCAATCATCACTTTTTCTAAAAAAAATCTTTAATCCATTTTTATAGCTCAACATCGATCGATACAGTCAAAAATTCCAGTCTTATCATTCCATGTCAATCGAAGCATTCATACTGTACTAAATGTTTACAACAGGCCATGAATCAACATCTCGAATCGAATACACCTCCTGTCTGTAATTCTCAAATTTGTGATTATGAATTATCAAAATACAATGTCTGTTGCTTGCCATTGGACAACGATCTAATTCAACGTCTTTTACCTCTTGTCAAATCAATGCAACGAGCACAATGTCCAACTTGTTTGTTCTATGTCGAGATGAAAACAATGGACGATTTCGAAAAACATGTCAGTCGATGTACTGGCGATGGAATTCCATGTCAATATTGCAATTGTCTAATTAATATGAATGAATATAATGACCATGAAAATGCATGTCGTCGCAGTGAACCTTCAGATCGACTACAAGCATATCACAATTATATCTTATCTCGAACAAAATATCCAATGACAATACATGAACTTCGTGTTTTTCTTGAAGAAAGACGTAAAGGTCGTTTGCCAAATGATGCACATGATATTGTTAATACATTAGCTGAATTTGGTTAGTGTTTAATATTTATCTTCTCTCTCAGACAACTGTTTGTTTTTCTTCTTGTATTTTAGGTGGAGTTTTTCCGTACGATATTCCAACACGTGAGTGCGATATCTGCATGAATCCATTTGTCTATGATGACATATTCGTTTTTGGTTGCGAGGAAAATCATAAAGCTTGTTACGGATGTTTTGCTGAATCAACTGAAACGAAAATGAAAGGCAACGAAATCTTAACATGTGTAATGTGTAATTATCAATTGCACGATGGGGAAATTAAACAATTGAAGATACCAGCTGAACAAAGACGACAGTACATCGATTATCAAGTTAATAAAACATTCAGTAACTTCACTGGAAGTCAAGGTATTCTTCGATGTCCGAATAAAGGTTGCAAATGGATGGTCGAATTAGAAAATCCAAATGAACGATTCAAAGTCATATGTCAAATGTGTCAACACGAATTTTGTTCACTTTGCAGTCAACAATATCATTATCAAACAACTTGTCAAGAAATGCCAGACTTAACTCAACGTTGGTTCTTCTGGTGTAATACCGGTAGATTTATTCGAATTGTTATTTTCTTTTGTTAAAATATAAAATTTTCGTTTATTTAGAACGTGGAAATTATTGGCAAGCACGAGCTCAACAAGATGCTAGTTATCGAACGCAATTAGAAGATTATCAAAGAGAGAGAGCAGCAAATGAACAACGAAATGAAGAACTTCGTCAACGATATAATGAATTAGTAGCAGATGAACAATATAAAGCACAAAACTGTCGTCTTTGTCCGCATTGTCGACGAGTTGTTCAACATCTTTCTGGTTGTGATTTGATGGTCTGTGGTCGAAATTATCACGGTGGTGATGATCAATCCGGTTGTGGCCAAGGTTTTCGTTGGTCTCAAGCTCTACCTTACCAGCCTGTCAACGCAGGTCCTCAACAAGTGACGAATAACATAGCTGCACCTGAACAACAAAAACTTGTTGTACACACAGGTGTTCAGTGAGTACTCACATGATTCAAAATATTGATCAATTAAATTTCAATTTAGATGTGATGCTTGTCATGACGAAGTTCAAGGTATTCGTTTCGATTGTATTCATTGTTCGTCGTTAACTTTCTGTGAAAAATGTGAACAACGTGCAACTCTTCAACATTCAGAACAACTTCGTAATCAGAATAAAACTCAACATGTCTTTAAAATGATTACTACAGCAAGAAATTAGAACATTAGTTCATGATTGTCATCAATGTTTTTCTTTTTTGAATGTTAAAATCAAAATCTTGAATAAAAATAAAAGATATTTCGTCAATGTCTTTTGTTTTAATTTTTGTCGTAAAGTCTCGCTTCAATTTGTTTAGCCGTAATTGGATTCATATATTTCCTATGTTCTTCAAAGAAAGCTTTCACTCGTGGTAATTGTTCGGTCCATGATGTTTTAAATTCAACATAGAGTGGCTTGACGAATTTCATTCGTCCGATAATTTCCAAAAATTGAAAGATTTCGTCTAAAACTTGTTCATATCGAACACGAATACATAATTGATACCAACGAAAACGTATTTCACAATTCGTATATTTCGACATTTGACAATTGACATCGGTCTGTTGAATATAATCATGATTTACAATCGATGAATTATTCAAAAGAAGATTGAATAGATAAGCAATTTGTTTCGAATTTAAACTTTGCATTTGTTCGTTGGTAATCGGCGTTAGTTGTTGAGATAATTTTTGACATTGTGCTGCAAGTTGAGTCGAAAAATCGTGCGTCACCGGTGGCATACCCGGCGTATAGAGCCACGCTTGCCAATCGACTGATTGCACATCAGGAAAAAATGAATGAAAGAACAGAACGAAATCATCGGTATTCAGAATCTTCCGGCCAAATTGTTGAATGTAAGCTCGAAGAAATTCATCGAATTTCGATTCCGAACCAACAATATTCTGTTCTAAATGCCAGAGAAGTGCAGCACCTTTGTAATATTGTACTGAATTGTATGCATCGTCGGGGTCGACATTATGCAAACGATAGACTAAACAAGTATACGCATGATCGACGCCCAATGTATTTATTGTTGTTTGAAGATCTTGCCATTGTTGTGCAGCATGAAATCGTCGAGTTTCTTTGCCATTGGTTTTCGATAGATTTCCTAAGATTTTCGCTTCGATAAACGAAGTAAAACCTTCGTTCAACCAGAAATGTTCCCAATTTTCATTGGTAACTAAATTTCCCGTCCACGAATGCGTCATTTCATGAACAATCGTGCTAATCAATGATCGATCGCCAGCTAGTAACGTTGGAGTTAGAAAATTCATACACGGATTTTCCATACCGCCATCTAAAACATTTTATTATGAAATCCGAAATCTTGAATAGAATTCATTGACTTACAAGGAAATGAAGGCGGTAGAACTAAGAAATCGTATCGTTTCCATTGATATTCTCCTAACAATTGTTCAGCAGCTGTTAGAAATTCTTCAGATTGCTCGAATTCGTATTGACATTGTTTAATCATACTTGGTTCTGTCCAAACGCGTATTCTCGAACTTAAATCACACGAAACTAACTGTCCGACAGCGATTGCTAATAGATACGATGGTATTGCTTGATTCTGTTCGAAATAAAACGTATTCGTATCTTGATCATGCTTTGTCTGCAATGCACTCATGAGTACAGTCAACGGTTTCGGACAGGTGATCTTAGCTGTATAGGTACTTTTCACACCGGGTGTGTCCTGACAGGGATAGAGTGATCGAGCATGAATAGCTTGACATTGACTGAACATATACGGATGTTGTCGATCGGCAGTTTGTTCTTTTGTTAACCATTGTAAAGCTGTACATTTACTGTCCGATGTTGAATAATAAATGACGATTGAGAGAAGTGAACTCTTGGATTGATCGGCTAAATCGATGGTTAACGTTTGACGTTCGGTATCGACTTGAAATGAAAGTGGCTTTTCGTGACCCGATGTTTTCAAGAGAACTTTTTTGATATTCAAATGATTTGAATCGAGAACTAATTTATCACCGTGATTATTCGGAATTTGTTGATCTTCAGTTTGTATCGTTGATGAACGATCGCATTGGCTTATGTCTAAAGCTTGTACATCGAGTTGAACATAACCATCGAGTTGATTCGACTCGAAATTAACATTTAAATCAAAATGCGTATGAACAATACGATATCCGTTAAAACTCGAGAGAGAATTTGGATCATAGAACAGTCGAATACGTTTGCTAGTCATCTGAAATAGAAAAATATTTAAATTGAATCTGTTTTCGAGAAAATCTTCGTCCAATTATATTCTCCATAAGAACTCTCGGGACTTGTTAGTAGTCCGAGTTGTTCACACGCATCACAAACAGCCATAAATGTAATTAAATCAGGTTGAAAACCGATTGGACCAATGGTTTGATAATTCGCTTCTTTCATTTGTTCGAATAAGTCCAACACTTTCAATGGTTTATCATTGACAAGATAAACTTTCATCATCGCATTGAATGTACTCGTTTCACGAAGTTGCATTTCATCGAAGATTTTCTCGGCATTTTCAACTTGATTTATACGACCATAGAAATCAATCAATGCATTTTGGAGATGTACATGTTGAGTGTCTAAAGTAGTTAACGATTGTTTATGAAAAGCAATGCCACGTTGTTCATCACGTAGGATACTACAAGCTGAATTAACAAAAAAACGAATAAATCTCGAGCGATTTATTAAACAAAATTTATACCGTTTAGTAAGAGAATATAAGTGACATTATCTGGCGTGATTTGAGAATGTATTTTATCCCAAAATTCAAGACATTGTTCAGCTTTTTGATTTTGAAGATAACCTTTCTGTTAATAACGACGAACGTTTTTTTTGTTTTTACATGCAAAAAGAAACTTACAAGCATTGTATTGTAAACAATAATATCGCAATCAGAGAGTTGAGAAATTCTTTGGAAGATTCGTTCAGCTATAGAATAAAACTACTAATTTCAATAGATTCTATCATTTTGTTTACCTTGATCGATTAATTTTAATTTCATGTACATATGTATCAATGATGTTTGTAATCGAATGTGATTGTGCCAAGTTTTTGATTGATTGATATAGATTTCGATTTGTTGAGCACGATTGATTTGTTTCGATCGAGCACATGTATCGATAATATTTAATAATGATTTGATATTAACTTTGTTCTCTTGAATAAGTCGATTGAATACACGAAATGCGTGTTCATATCGAGCTTGATTGTTTAGAGTTTTGATGAACTGATTTGTTGGCTCGGAAGAAGCAAAACGAATAGATGTTGGCGAAAAAATTCGTCGAAGAATCATTAAAAAAATCGTTTTTTTTTCGTTTATGTTTATTATTTATTTCTTATTTAAATAATAAACACGGGAGAGATGGATGAAAAAATCGATTTTAGTTTTTGAATGGTTAAGATTCTTTACCGTTAGTATTGTTTTCATGAAAGAGGGCGGTATATCCTTTACACTGTGTAAAACTTATAAGTCGATTTTTCGAAATTAGATTTCATTTATTCATGTATGATATTTACATTCTACAGAGAGGATCGGAAAGTAAGTTCTATTTAAGATAAATATAACAAATGATCTAATCAGGAGGATGTAGACGACGAGCGGGTGAATAGTTTTGAATAGGTTCATCAATAGATTCAACATCGGCTTGATTTCTATCGTCAACTGCGCTGATGTGACTATTAGTTTCGCTTGTAATTGTATTCGGACGAGTAATAGCATGTTTAAGGATGGCACTAAGATTCATATTTCTATTAACATGTTGATTATTGTCACCTAGCACATTAGTATTATATTCCGTCATATTGATTATCATGGGAGGACTATAATTACGTGTAGTATTACCAAAGTTATCATTGTTACCAGCATTATTTCGATTATTGTGATTGCATACAGTCGAAGAATCAGGACCGGATATGTTCGAAATGTTGCCATGAACGTTTATATTACAATTGTTATTTATACGAGCTTTTGAATTTGTATTCGTTACATTGGATACGTCACCTATAGTATCCATATTAATTGTATTGTTAACAGCAATATCATTCCTGTTACCATTATCATTTTCTCGATTAGTAATCGACGGGTCATGATCTGAGTAGATATTTCCATTGCCCATTATAGTAATATTCACAGCGCACATATTGATAATCGGTCTTGTCGGGTCTCGAGGATGTTCAAAAGTTGTAGGTGGAGTATTGCTATTACCATTATAGCCATTAGATCGATTAGCTAAAGCCGAAAGATATTGATTATTTGATACATTAGTCTGTTGAGATGGTGCATATGATGGAAAACGACTTGTTGGATCACTGTTTAAATCGTAAGTAGGTTGATTTCTAAATTCATTCGAGGCCAAATAACGTTCATTATTGCCATAGCAAGGAGTTTGATACATGGCAGTTGATAAACTAGAAAAATCATATGCATTCGCATTGTGTTGATTTCCAAAGTTTGCAGCTTGATAAGTATTACCTATAAGAATAAAGTCATTAGAATTTTATATTTCAATAATATATTGGCAAATACTTCTATCTCATTATCAAATATTCGTGTACATGTTTCTCACTTTATAATCAGGAGTATTTCTCGTACAATTTTAATATCCTTACGTTGTGTGTTATTTGTCGTTGTTAATTCGGAAATCTGTTTTTGAGCAGCAGCTAAATCTTTCTCATATTGATGTACTGTACGCTCATGTTTACTGATAATTGCGTCTTTTCCTTGGATTTTTTTCTCAAATGATCTAGAGATCACATGTAGTTGGCGAACAAACTCCTTGATCATCTTCGGGATTTGTATTTCAAGTTCCTCAAATCCACTAGTTTGAGATGTTATATCATGGTCTGCATTGGAAGCTGAAGTACTACTATCATTTTGCCCAGAATTTACAATCGATTGTCGTCGTTTTCTTGTCTCTCTTTGTATTTGATTGATTTGTCCGATAAGGCTACTATTTTTCTGCTGCAATGTGTTGTTTTCATTTTTCAGTACGTTCATATAGTCATCAATTTGCATGAACAAAGGTACAAGTAAATTTGCTATAATTGTATTTATAGCCTCTGTATTTTTCGAAGAATCTGTAAACTGCTCCGCTGTTTTATCAGTATCATTATTGTTCTCATTTTCTTCTCTATCAGTAGCTCTACGATGTCGGTTTGTCAGGTTACTAGCGGCGGCTGCCATATTCTAACTGTTTTAGTTTTAATTCCGGATCTATCTGAAAATAATTGTGCACAATTTTTCAACAAAGAAAAAAGAGCTTTTATTAAAGAGAGACAAGCTTTTCAATCTCATACAGTCAAAAATAAAGTGCTTTAATTCAATTCTTCGGTTTCTCTTCAAAAAAAACAACAGTCACCTTAGTAATCTACAAACATCGAAGAGATCGAAAAAAACAAAAACGAATGATTTTTTTCTTTTGTTGGAAAAAGCCAAGAACAAAATGTGCATATAGAAATACAGCATGTATTCTACTTCCGTACTTTTTTCGTCGAAAAAAAAGAGAGGAATGAAGAAAAAGAAAGTGAATATGTATTTATATTCTGGATGTAAATACGAAAAATCCTCCAAGACATATAATTATAATTATAAACTTGTACCTATTCCATCATCGTTGAAAATATCATTCATATGTGTGATATATATATCGATTAGATGGCGATAGTTGAGTTATAGAGTAATTTTTTTATCTTTTCGCCACTGTATTATACGAATGCATTGAAGCGAATACAAAATATCTCGCTATTAATATTGTAATCATGTGCATTTATTTATTCGAATTCGAACAGTATACATCGTATGTCGAGTTTACTACCGTCTCATTGGATACCACATATTGATCCGAAACATTACGAACAATTAAATGAAATCTATCAGAAACTCGTTGAATTATTAACAAAAACCACAAGTCATATATCCGAATTAAAACCTAACGAACGTCAAGAGATTTGGTTGACAACTGTTAATCTATGGATTGAACTAACTAAGAAAATTGTCGATAATTCTCTCACTGAACAACGTATATTAGCCGATTGTTTAAGTTTAATTAATTCTTTATCATTACAATTAGTCGAAAGTGTATCAATATTCGATGAAGATGAGTCGACATACGCTATGCAAATTTTCTTAGCTTATTTTTCAATTCTTCAATTGCCTCATATAAGTACATTTTTAAATAAAACCGATCGATTACCTACTGAAACAATCTTCTTAAAAAATATCGAACAAATTATCTTCGAAATTACACAATGTGCTACGCATCTTCCTTCGAATATCAACGAACAACTCGGTAAATACATGAGTGTATTCATTCTCTTAGAAAGTTACATTCACAAACGATTTCAATCACTTGAAACACGTTCAGATTCATTACTTCCAGGTGTTCTTCGAATATTCTGGTGTGTCAGTGATCATGTCACATTCATTCCATCGCTTGTCGGAATTCATTTACCTGAAGGTATTGTCAGTTGGTTAGCATTTATCAATCGAACGGGTTCAGTTGATCATGCTGAAGCCGTTCTCCTCATAATTTATAATCTTTCTCGACATGATAAAGGAGCTGAAGTTTTAAATAAATGTGGAACTATTGAACATATCAAAGAATTTCGTTCGAAATATTTATCAATTGTTAAAGAAGAAATTTCGATTGTAATTAAAATGATTCTTGCTCATTTATTATCACCTGATGAAATCGAAAGTGATAAAACAATTATGAATGCAACATTAAATCGTCTTCTACAACGCATAATAAACGCATCGAAACAGACGAAATCGTGGCGTGAACGTGGCTATCATATGAGCGAATTTCTTGTTGTTCTTGTTAAATTATTCGTTGTTGAAGAACGTATTTTAGATTACATTCTTTGTCATGCTGAAACTAAACCACAAATGAATGTTGCAGCGACGATACGTTTATTCTGTTCGATACTAATCGCTTTTTCTGATGCATTAACACGAAAAAATCAACGTGATCAAATGACATTGACTGCTATCGTGAATATTATTTGGAGTATTTCATTTCAAACGCAACATATCTCTGAATTGACAACAAATAATCAAGATGCATTGGATATCATCAAAGAACTTGCTGAAACCAATAAGACAAATGTTATTAAACAATATCGACCGAGAGCTCTGGAAAAAGTGACAGTTGCTGCTCATGGAATTCTTCATAATATTCAAGAATATTGCGATCATTATAAAGTTTCGAGTGACAATTTAAAAACAAATTCAAATACGAAACCATCGATTATGATCAGTTATTGTCATTCGGATCGAGATTTTTGTAATAAAATTCTTGAATATCTTTCGACTCAACAAACTGAATTCGATATTTGGATCGATCAAACACATTGTCGTACATCGGGCGATCTTTGGGAATTAATTGCAGCTGGTATCGAACAATCGAGTTTAGTTCTTTGTTTACTTTCGGAATATTATTTTCAAAGTAAATCCTGTCGACAAGAATTCATCTATTCAACCGATACAATTCATAAAGTTATCGTGCCGATAATCATCGGAGATTTTAAACCAAAAGGTTGGCTAGGCATTCGAATGCCGGGCTTAAAATACATTCGTTTTCGAAATCCCGATGATCCTGGCAGTGTTCATTTGAATCATGCCTTAAGTACGATTCTTTCGACTTTAGAAGGATCGACAGCAGCTCTTTGTCAACAAAATGATTATTGTTCAAATGCACAACCGAAATCCGAATTACCGTTGAATCAATGGTCGAAAGCAACGAAAGCTGATATACGACAATGGTTTTTTCAACATTATCTATCCGATGAATTGCGTGATCTTTATTATTTTCAAACAGGTGATGAAATGCTGCGATATGCTGCGATATTAATCACAAATCCTGAGCAACATGCTGAAATCTATTCGAAAGAATTTCGAAGAAAATATCACGATCAAGAATTACTTCCACATGTATTTCAACGTTTCGTTACTTCGATGAAAGAATTACTCGATGCTAACAATCAGTAGGAGGGAAAAAAAACCTGCATCACAATTGATAAGACCTCTGTTTGCTATTTGAAAACAAAAAAACAGGTTTTTTACGTCCGTTTTTTTTTCGTGGGACTGACTTTGCAGAAACACACACACACACACACGAAAGATAACCTGCATTCTATTCTTTGCATTGTCATAAAAATAAATACTTACCGGCACTTTGTTTCGTCTTTTATCTTTGAAAAACATTGACATGACAAAAAAAAGCGTAAGTCCTATATAAGGTCGTGCATATTTTCATTGATATCAGAGTTGTCCTTCAACGAACATTATGAAAGCCATCGCTGCTATCTGCCTTCTTTTCGCTTGTGTCTACTCGGCACCAACATTCGATGCACAATTAGATTCGCACTGGAATCTTTTCAAAACAACCTTCGGCAAACAATATACAGCTGCTGAAGAAATCGTTCGGTAGGATTAATAAAAAAAAAACGCCGAAATCTATTTGATTGTTATTTGTTTGCAGTCGATTAGCTTGGGAAGCTAATGTTGCCATCATTCGTCAACACAATCTTGAATATGACCTCGGATTACACTCGTATACATTAGGTTTAAACAACTATGCTGATTTAGTGAGTTATTCTTTTGTTTTTCGCCTACTCTTTTATTAGAAATCTATTTGCATAGACAAACGCTGAATTCAACAAACAAATGAACACTTTACGTGCTGATTTGAAAAACCAAACTGCTGATGCCAACCGACGTGTCTATGTCGCTCCAGCTAATGAAAAATTAGCTGATGCTGTCGGTATGTATAAACAAACAAGAATCATTCACTCAATGTAACGATATCACATTTTCCATAGACTGGCGTACAAAAGGATACGTTACACCAATCAAAGATCAAGGTCAATGCGGTTCATGCTGGGCTTTCTCTTCAACTGGTTCACTCGAAGGACAACATTTCGCCAAAACTGGCCAACTTGTTTCACTCTCTGAACAAAACTTAGTCGATTGCTCGCAAAGCTATGGTAACATGGGTTGCAACGGTGGTCTTATGGACAATTCATTCCGTTATATTCAAGCCAACAATGGTATTGATACTGAAAGCAGCTATCCATATGAAACACGTACTGCTACATGCCGATTCAACGCTGCCAATGTTGGTGCTACAGATACTGTAAGATTGAATTCAACAAAATCAATTTCGATTTCTTTTTTCCTCGTTGCTTGAAGGGTTTCACTGATATTACTTCACGTGACGAAAATGCTTTACAAAGTGCCATTGCTTCAGTTGGTCCAATTTCAGTTGCCATTGATGCTTCACACTCATCATTTCAATTGTATAAAAGTGGTGTCTATGATGAAGCTGCTTGCTCACCAGTCCAACTCGATCACGGTGTTTTAGCTGTTGGTTATGACACTGCTAATGGACAAGATTATTATATCGTTAAAAATTCATGGGGTACATCATGGGGTAACCAAGGTTATATCTGGATGAGCCGTAACAAAAACAACCAATGCGGTATTGCTACAATGTCCAGTTACCCAACTGTCTAAATATTGTACTTTATTTTAATTTTCTTCAATTCTATTTGATTGGATGAAAAAAATTTAAAAAAATATATGATGTAAAATCAGAAACTAATCTTTTTTTGCAAAAGATTTTTGATGAATACTCCTTAAAGGGGGTTTCGAATTGTGGGAGAGGGGAGGGGTTATGTAAATCACGATGAAAACCGAAATATCAACGAACGAACTTTTATCAAATTTCAAAGATAAATTAGGCACAGTGCAAAGCGTGATCATGCAATATTATTGTATCACAAAGATAAGCACTATAAAACTGAGAAACATCTGCTTTCATATCAGTGTTATTAACAAAAATAATGAAGGCCTTCTTTGTTCTTTCTTTTCTCGCTGTTTGTGCGTATTCAGCACCAACATTTAATGCAGAATTAGATTCTCAATGGACTCTCTTCAAAACTGTCTATGAAAAACAATATACAACTGCCGAAGAAACCATCCGGTAGAATTTTAAAAAATTCTTAATTTTTTGATTGTTTTCATCAATCTGTTTTATATTAGTCGTTTAGCTTGGGAAGCAAATGTTGATATTATTCGTAAACATAATATTGAACATGATCTTGGATTACGTTCATTTACATTAGGTTTAAATAAATATGCTGATTTAGTAGGCTATTTTTTCTCCTATATAGTTTTATTAGAAACCTATTTGTATAGACAAACGAAGAATTCAACAGACAAATGAATACTTTTCGAGTTGATCTACGAAATCAAACAAACGGTATTCAACGTCGTGTATACGTTCCTCCAAGTAATTATAAACGTCCAGATTGGATTGGTAAGTAGAACTTACTAAATACATTTCCTTAGCAATCGATCTAATTATTTTTATATAAATAGATTGGACATAACATGGATATGTTACACAAGTGAAAGATCAAGGTCAATGTGGTTCATGTTGGGCTTTCTCTTCAACTGGTTCACTCGAAGGACAACATTTCGCCAAAACTGGTCAACTTGTTTCACTTTCTGAACAAAACTTAGTCGATTGTTCACAAAGTTATGGTAACATGGGTTGCAATGGTGGTCTCATGGACAATGCTTTCCGTTATATTCAAGCCAACGGTGGTATTGATACTGAAAGCAGCTATCCATATGAGACACGTACTGCTAATTGCCGATATAATCCCGGTGCAATCGGTGCTACTGTTTCTGTAAGTGATGATGATTTTGACTACACAGATAATTATTCAACCAATCTATTTATTTCTACGTACATAAAGGGTTTTGTTGATGTTGCTTCACAAAATGAAGATGCGTTACAAGATGCTTGCGGTAATATCGGTCCAATTTCAGTTGCTATCGATGCTTCACATTCATCATTTCAATTGTACAAAGACGGTCTCTATGATGAACCAGCTTGTTCAACAACTCAACTCGATCACGGTGTTCTAGTTGCTGGTTACGGTGTCAAAGATGGTCAAGATTGTTATATCGTCAAAAATTCATGGGGTCAATCATGGGGTTCCGGTGGTTATATTTTAATGAGCCGTAACAAAAACAATCAATGTGGTATTGCTACAATGGCGAGTTATCCAACTGTTTAAATACCGATTTGTGGCATAGGCATGACTTGTGCTCGATGATGTTTGACTTTCAATAAATTTTGCCATTTTTTTGCAAAGACAGACATAATTTGATGTCGAAAACGAGATGAAATGCAACAGAATAGATAGAAAGATATCTGAAAGAAATAAAAGATTTCATTTCAATCAATCTTTGAAATATTTTACCGAAAAATTTCCATAGAGTAACGAATAACAAATTGCTGAAGTCAACGTTGCAATTGCAATTTCTCGAAAATTATCACCTGTATATTTTAAATTAATTAGATAAATTGAAAAGACAATATAGGGAAAACCGAGAATGATCATACAACATATCCTGGTCAGAACCATTTTTGTTAATTGTCTGTCTAATCGACGTCGTACGATTGGTATTCGTCGACAAATTATATGACGAATATTATAATATGCTAATAGACCAAACGATGCTGATCCAAGAATAGGCAAACCGGTGTTTATAATTGGATAATAGAAAAACATTAAATATTGTTTGAAAATCGAATTATAGACTGTACATGTGAATGTTGACTGAATTTCATTGAAATATAGGAAGAGAAGACTATGTATTGCACAAAAACAAACAGTAACAATTGTTAGACGACGTGCTAAATTCAGTGTGCCCATTTGTCGACATGAATCTCGATGACTTGTTGATAAATATTGATGAAAAGCTGAGAAACAAACCGTATAAACTGAAATTAAACCAAATGTTTGAGATAAAGTTGTTTTAAGTTTACACCATTCTATTGATAGAAATGTAAAATTTTGATTTATTTTAAATCCAACAATATTTGCTGGATAGATTGTTAATAAAAAGCCAATATTTACGATTGATTCGATTTTAATATAAAAAACACATTGATTATTATGAAAAATCGGTAAACTATTTAACACAAATAAATTCATTAAATTACCAATCAAACCAAAAATCAAACTAAATAATTCCGTATAAAACTGATAGATTATTGTTATTTCATAAATTTCATCATTCGTTATCTCTCGTAGCATGTTTTTATTTCAAATAAATGTGCTATCAACGAAGATTATTCTTGTTCTTTGAAAACAACCGAACCATATGAATTCTCTTTTATTTCTCAAAAGTAAAAAAATATGAAACGACATGTGTCAATCCAGTGAGAGTATAGATACGTCTCTATGCATGACTAGAGGTGCTATACGATTTATATTTGGCGCATGATCCGAACGTTTTAATGATCGGCAAATTTGTTTGATAAAAAAATGTTTAACTTGCCGACGAAAACGCGATGAAACCAGCAAAAACAGATAAAAGTTTACCTAAAATATAGATAAAAAAAAAAGTTTTTTCCGAATAGGAAATTTACACAAAAATTTGTGATTAACATCGTGTCGGCAATAACAGTAGCTAAAGAAAGAATTGCTAATTGCATATGTTGATCTCCTGATTTATCAACATTGAAACCATACAAAGTTGTACAAACATATGGCAAACCACAGATGATAATTAGAATAACACGAGCTAAAACCATTGAAGTCAATTGTCGATCTAATCGTCGACGTACGATTGATATTTGTCGTCGAATTATTCGATGTACATTTCGATAAGCTAAAAGACTAAATGTTATCGTGATAATCGTCGGAATTGTATTGCTTAGAATAGGATAATAGAAAAATGAAAGATATTTTCGAATTATTGAATTATAAACTGTACAAATCATCGATTGAATATCATTAAAAATGAGAAAGAGACTACTATGTAAAATAGTAAAACAAAGATTGATTATTGTTAGACGATATGCTAATCGATATGAACCGAATTGTCTTAGGAAAGTTGAATAATGAGTTGAGAAAAATTGATCAATGGTCATACATGATATTGTTAAAACGGAAAAAAAGCCACAACTTTGAACAATCATCGATCGAAGTTTACACCAAACGATTGAGATTGATATCGGATCAATGCCAATGATTGCCGTTACAATACGTGATATGTACATTGAACTTATGAGTAGAATATCAGAACATGATTCAATAATTAAATAGAAACTACATTGATTACGTCGAAAGATTTTTACTTTGAAAAAAATCAAAATAAGTAAGAGATTACCAATCAATCCGATGATTAGATTAACAATGCCAGCATAGAATGCGTATTTTTCTGCGATGAAATATAGATAATCAACGGTTGTGAAAGACATATTTCACCTCGTTGATTGTATACAACACTGAATAAAACTCTTGTTTTTTAAATAAAAAAAAATAATCGAATACAAATTGTCAAAAGAGATTATTTCTGGTATATTCAATAGTTCAATGAAGTAAAGCATGAAAAAATGAATATTTTAACACTTTTCTTTTATTCTTGTAGAAGTTAATTGGAATATTTTTATTATTTTTATCTGTTGACAAAAAAAAACACAACTCGTGGAATTTCAATTGAATGCGAGATCGGAAACAAAGGCTGAATTTCTATATAAAACAGTACCAAGTACATGCCTCACAAAACCATTCAGCAGTATAAAAAAAAGAGTTTTGCAAAAGAATATTTAAAAGAAAGAAAGAAGGACAGAGAACGATGAAGTCATATAATCTACGTCGGCTAGCCCGCTGCATATTCAGCTTGAACAACAGGACCATTTTGTTCTAACGTCGGATTCTTAAAGTAGTTCAAGACAATCCATGTAATACATGCTGCTGCTGCAATGCCACTACTAATTATAACGATTAAAAGATAAATTGGAAGCGTAAAAACACAGTTAAGCATTGATAAAACGAATGGAATCAAGTTTTTCAATGATCTTCCAAGCCAGTTTATTGTGTGATTAACTGGAGAAGTACAACGATGAAGTAAATCAACGAAGTTCTTCAAACCATTCCAGACAGGTGATACTACAAAATACAGTGTTGTTAACTTACATCGCACATAATCTTCTGTTTATTGCTTACTATTAGTATAGCGAAAACTATAAAAAAAATTTTAATTTTCTTAATACTGTCACAATCCAGGAAGGTATCAATGATGAAATTAAAGATAAATAAGAATCAATGGTTTGTACTGCATAATCTAAGATACTGATGGTTTGACATATGCAGATAACATTGAATAAAATTATCGATAACGTAAAAGAACAACTCATGAATTTTCGTAGTTTTAAATATTGATCGAAGCTAAACAAGCATAATAGAAAATATTCGAATAACTGATTTATTAAAATAAAAATATTTTCTCACTGAGCTTCGTTTTGATTATATTGAAAATATGGCATCATCAGTCTTAGTAAATGTTTACGATGAAATGACACCAAAACCAAAACCTGAAGCTGGGTTAACTGTAAAATTTTCTTAGTTGGCTCGGAACCAATCATATCGATTAAGCGAAGTAATATGTGTCATATGTACAAAAAGATCTTTGTGGACGCGTTAGCGTTATTTTCCTCTTCTTTCCTGACGTCATAGACTGTGTACAGACACGTGGTATAGTTGTTTTCCCAAATGTTATCTTCGCAAAAAAAATAATTTATTCAGATTGAAAAAAGTTCGATGAAGATTTTATGGTAAAAATATATCGAAAATCAGAATACAATCAACAGTATAATGTTGAGAACAGTTTCTTTAATGAAAACAATAAAGAATTAAACGTTTGCATTTTGTACTGTTGGTATCACTTGAAAGATATGTTGCGGTTTATTTTGAGCACGAACTTCATTTGAATGTTGAAGAGTTGCACGTTGTTCACATTTTTCACAAAAAATCAATGACGGACAATGAACACAATCAAAACGAATACCTCGAACTTCATTATGACAAGCATCACATCTAAATTTAATTGAAATTTAATTGACCAATATTTTTAATCATGTAAATACTCACTGAACACCTGTGTGTACAACGAGTTGTTGCTGTTCAGGTGCAGCTATGTTATTTGCAACTTGTTGAGGGCCTCGGTTTTCCATCGGTACATAAGGCGTAGCTCGAGACCAGTTAAATCTATGACCACAACCGGATTGTTGATCACCACCGTGATAGTTTTGACCACAAATCATTGAATCACATCCATCGAGTTTCTGAACAACTCGTTGACATTGTGGACAAAGACGACAGTTTTGTGCTTTATATTGTTCATCTGCTACTAATTCATTATATCGTTGACGAAGTTCGTTATTTCGTTGTTCATTTGCTGCTCTCTCTCTTTGATAATCTTCTAATTGTGCTTGATAAGCAGCATCTCGTCGAGCTCGTGCTTGCCAATAATTTCCACGCTCTAAATAAATCAATTTTATACTTTAACAAAAGAAAATCTCAGCTAAAATAAATCTACCGGTATTACACCAGAAGAACCAACGTTGAGTTAGATCAGGTAATTGTTGACAAGTTGTTCCATAATGATATTGTTGACTGCAAAGCGAACAAAATTCATGTCTGCATGCACCACATGTTACTTTAAAACGATCATTAGGCTCGGCTAATTCTGCGACCCATTTGCAGCCATTATTGGGACATCGAAGAATACCTTGACCTCCAGTGAAGTTACTGAATGTTTTATTAGTTTGATAATCGATGTACTGTCGTCTTTTTTCAGCTGGTATCTTCAATTGTTTGATTTCACCATCGTGCAATTGATAATTACACATTACACATGTTAAGATTTCGTTGCCTTTCATTTTCGTTTCAGTCGATTCAGCAAAACATCCGTAACAAGCTTTATGATTGTCTTTACAACCGAAAACAAATATATCATCATAGACAAATGGATTCATGCAGATATCACAATCTCGTGTTGGAATATCGTACGGAAAAATTCCATCTAAAATAGAAGAAGAAAAATAGTTATACGAGACAGAGAGAGAGAGAGAAGATAAAACAAACTAACCGAAATTAGCTAATGCATCAACAATATCGCGTATATCAGTTGACAAACGATCTTTTTTTCTTTCCTCAAGAAAAACACGAAGTTCATGTATTGTCATTGGATATTTTGTTCGAGATAAGATAAAATTGTGATATGCTTGTAGTCGATCTGAAGGTTCACTGTGACGACACAGTCTGGTATGATTATTAATTTCGTCCATATTATATAAACAATTACAATGTTCACAGGGAATATGATCTCCGATACAGCTATTTGCATGTCGATGAAAATCGTCCATTGTTTTCATGTCGACATAGAACAAACAGAGAGGACATTGTGGTCGTCTCATTGATTTGACAAGAGGTAAAAGACGTTGAATCAGATCGTTGTCCAATGCTGTACGATAAATATCATATCGAGATAATTCATAATCACAACTTTCAGAATTACAGACAGGAGGCGTATTCGATTCGAGATGTTGATTCATAGATTTTCTCAAGCATTCATTACAATACATATGCTTACGTCGACATTCAACATCAAAACGAGACGATTTGGAAATCGGATTTGAACTAGAAAACAGTTGGTTGAATATATTTTAAAAAAAACTCGTTTTTTTACCATGTAGTACATGTTTGTGATGACGTTTTTGGAACTGCTGACGTACTTTTTAATATCACAGAAGGACCGTTACATCTACCAGCATGTTCAGTCAATTCAGTCATTGGAAATTGTTTAGAACATAGCGGGCATTCTCCAGTAGGATTTGGATCAGGTTTTGTATCTGGACATTGTTCAATGTGATCCGGATAATCTCTTTCAAGAACATCCTGTTTACAATTTTGACATTTTTTGGTTTTCAATGTTTCTGCTCGTGGTTGTTCGCCACACGTATCCATATGATCTGCGTATTCATTTTCAGGAATCTTCTGATCACATGTTTGGCATAGTTTCATTTTCAATGGTTTCGATTTTGGTATATTCGTACAGTCATTTAAATGATCGAGATACTCGTTTTCTTCGATATTTTTCGAACAGCTCGGACATATTTTTGTAGTTTTTTTACCCGAACATTCGTCAATATGGTTCACATAAATCGCTGCATCGATTTCTAATAAACAAGTTTGACATTTTTTCTTCTTCGTCGTTTTCGGTTCAGTCGATGAGGACGATTCAATACCACAATCGTCCACATGGTTTTCATATTTATTCTGATCGACTTCGTTCGAACATATTGGACATATTTGAAAGTTTTTATTCGATTTTCTAAATATTTTCAAATTAAAATCAATCGATTCGAAACAAAAAACGTCGTCTTACGCGTTTGCATTCATTGTCATCTTGGTTTTTTCTTCACTAAAAATGATTCAAACACTCCTCTCGTGTAACGTCGCTGTTGGAAAAGGAAAAATACCCAAGAAAAAAACGTGCCGATTCTCTTCGCGAACAACACTTTACAACGCGTAAGAAAACAAATACGATTGGATGTATTTTATGACTCATTTGTGATTTTTCTTTCATAGAACGATAAAAAAAAACGTATTTCACTAAAACACTGAATAATGTGTCTCAATTTTAATTAATTGTTTATGATCTACAGTCTCACGTCAGAGATTGACATGCATGGATAATTTGTTTAACTAGAAAATATTTGACTTGCCGACGAAAACGTGATGAAACAACGAGAAAAACATAGAATGTAACCTAAGAGAACCAAACTTTCACAATAAATGTCAACTCATTTTAATTGAAACTCACAGAGAAATTTGCATATATCAAAGAATTCACTATATTACGAACTAAAACTGCAACAGCAGTTTCGATTTGATCATTTGTTGATGTTTGCATATTCAATTGATAGATTTGTGCAACAATATACGGCACGCCAAGAACAATACCGCAAAGAACTCGAGCTAAGACGATGGCAGTTAGCTGCTGATCTAATCGTCGAGTAATACGACGAACATTTCGATAGGCAAATAAACTGAAAAACACTGTAATTAATATTGGTATCGTATTGCATGCAAACGGATAATAAAACCAAGAAAGATACTTTCGAAAACGAGGATCATACACAGAACAGCCCAGTGATAATCGATCAATATCAGAAACAAGCAAGAAAATAATACTATGCAACGACCAAATGATGAATACAAATATAACGAGAGTATATGCTAATCGTAATGTACTCATTCGACGAATTGAATAGTTATAATGTGTTGATAAGAATTGATCGAATGTTGTACAACATAGAATATACATTGAACAGATACCAAACAATTGAATAAACATTGAACGAATTCGACACCATACAAGTGAACTTTCAGATGGATCGTCACTTGTGAAATGACGAACAAAATAAGATGGATATACAAAAAGAATTAAACCAATATTCGAACAAGATTCAGCTGTCAGATAAAAACTACATTGATTTCGACGAAAGAGTTTCATTTGACTGAAAACTAATATGAGAATGGTATTACCAATCAATCCCAGAATTGTATTGAATACACCACTCGCAAATGCATACTCCTCTGCTATAGAACGGAGATAGGACGCAGTTAACTCTGCAGACAACATGTTTATTATCAAAAAGAGAATTGTTTAAGCGAAGCACAATCTCATTAAGAAAGAAAGAGGATAACTGGAATCAAAATTACGTCGTCTTTATTCAATTTTGTTTCGATTCATTATTAATCAGGTAGGTGGGTACTTTCACAAAATCTGTCCTTAAGCTACAACATCAAATTGCATTTTTATAAACGACACAATATTTTCTGTTCGAACTTTATCACTCTGGGATTGAGCGAATTAAACTTAAATAGCAACAGTCCAAATAAAAAATGCACCAAAGTTTGCGTTCATTTTTGTTAATTGTAATCTTGAATATATGAAAATAGAATAAATTATACACTTTCATTCTATATGTTTATTTCGGTGGAAATAATCGATCTTTACATATAATCTCCTCTTAGACTATTGCGTATAGGACTTACTAATTGTAATTGTTAGTATAGTTAACAAATGTTTGCACTACAATGTTGTGCGTATTTTACGTCAAACAAATAAAACTAAAATTAGATCGAAATCTAAAGCACATCTTATCATTGGTATTTTCACTAGATTCAAGAAAACTCGTTGTTCTTTCCATCTAATCTCTCTTTCTTTCTTCTTCTTTACTAGACTGATAATTATATATAAGAAAAAAAATAATTATTTTTATTCATTCAAATGAAATTTATTTTATTACAAATTGCTTTTTTACTTATCTATGCCTAAACTATTCAATAACACCGGATTGTTCATTTTCTGGTGATATTTGTCGATTACATTGACATAGATAAACGATTTTTTTCGTGAGAAAATATCGAATTTGACGTTGAAAACGTGATGAAATTAACGCATAAATATAAAAACAAATCGAATAATTCGTATAGAATAATGCAAGAATAATAACTTCGACTAATTTTTGTATTGCTAAACCAAGATAATTATCAACTTTAATTGAAATAGCTGTCATACATATAGAATAAATAACATATGGTAAACACAAAACAATCAAACAAATAACACGAGCTAAGATCATAGCTGTTAACTGTCGATCTAATCGTCGACGTATGATCGAAATTTGTCGTCGAATTATTCGACGAACATTTCGATAAGCTAGAAGACTAAATGTCGATGTTATAGTTACAGGTAATAAGCAAACCACAATTGGATAATAGAAATAATTAAAATAATATCGAAGAATACCATTCGAAACTGAACATTTCGATAGAGAATTGATTTCTGTAAAAATCAATAACGGAATATTATGTAGAACTGCAAATGAAACGATAATTAATATTAAATAATAAGCTAAATATATTGTACTCAATCGTCGTTTTGAATAATTTAAATTCGTTGATAGATACTGATCGAATGTTGCCGAACAAATCGTAAACAATGAAATAAATGCAAAGACTTGTGTTGCCCATGAACGTAATCTACACCAAATCTGTGACCTATGTACAGGATCGATTTGAAGAATATAAGCAAGAATTCGAGAAGAAAATATAATTGATAATAGACCAATGTTAGCTGAACATTCAATGATAAGATAAAATGCACATTGATTACGACGAAAGATCTTTAAATTTGTTAAAATAAGAATAATCATAAGATTACTAATCAATCCAGCGATCGTTATGATTATACTAATATAAAAATCGAGTTTCTCAGAAATAATTAAAATGTTCTGAACTAGAGACGAGTTCGACATCAATGAAATGATATGTCGAATAGAATTACTTCTTTTTCTTTCGACATGGAAATAAAAATGTATTATTAATAAAAGGAAAGAAAGAAAGAAAGAAGAAACTCGATTTCTTTTTGGTTGAAATAACAAGAAGAATGCGAGCATAATTTATATCTTCCATTATCATGGCGTAAACAGATTTTATCATTACAAAAAAGGAACTAAGGTATTTGACACATATGCTTCGAAAATAAAAAAATAAGATAATTTCTTTCTATGCCGGTCGAATTCATTTTTTAAACTCATATAAAAACATTAGTGCTCGAAAGTTAATTGCGTCTTTTCTATGCTTATAATACTTTAATACCAATTTTTTTGCTATTTGTTTCTTTTTTTAAATCAGCATATAAAAGAAAAGGACTAAATAGAATCCAAATCAGATAGTATTCTAATGTTTCAAATCGGTTTTTCGTTAATATTTTTAATTTTTGTTTTGTCGAATGATATTTGTTTGATATCAGCTTGGGATCCATCGAATTTTACGTTCAATCCAGGAGAACAGTATGAAATCGTTTGGCAAGATGAATTCGAAAATGTCGGCCCACAAAAAGCCATCATCAATGGTCAACCAGCTTACTCACCAAATCCAAAAAATTGGAACTATCGAACAGGTATGGGTATCGATGGTGGTTTACAAAATTTTACCGATTCAATCTACAATTCCTATGTTCAAAATGGACAATTGATTATTACTGCATTGAAAGAAGGACTAACATCGGCGATGTTGACAAGCAAAGGTCTGCAAGAGTTCACTTTCGGTGTATGGGCGGCGAAAATTCGATTACCCTATGGACAAGGCATTTGGCCTGCTTGGTGGCTATTAGGCAATGCGGATAAATATGATCTCTGGTGGCCAACGTGCGGTGAAAACGATATTTTAGAGATGGTCGGAGGTAGTACACGTGCCAATTTAACGGATCAATATGCTCATGGTACACTTCATTGGAATAATCAATCGAATACAATGAATCCTGTTTATAATAAACAAATTCATCAAGATTGGAAAACACCCGATGGTTCGAAACTTCATGATCATAGTTTAGTCTATTGGTCCGAATGGAATTCGACAACAATAACAATTGGTGTCAATGAATTCATTTACAATCAAATCGATATCACAAAATTACCCGGATCGATCAATCCTGTAACAGCATTTACGGGCGCTTGGCCATTTTATATGATTCTTAATATTGGAATTGGCGGAGAATGGCCTGGTCCACCGGATGCTACGACAGTTTGGCCACAATATATGTTCTTCGATTGGATACGAGTTTATCAACGAAAGAAAAATTGAACTTTCATTTCTTGTTCTGTTCTATTTTGAATTGATCTTGAAAAGAAGAACAGCATATCGTATTAATCATAATTCATTTTAGATCCTTCTCATGTTTCGTTTCATATTATTTTTCATTCTACTTCTCGTTTTTTTCAACGTATCTTTTGTCACTAATTGAGATCCATCGAATTTCACATTTAATCCTAAGATGAATTTGAAAATATTGCCTCATAAAAAGCTATTATCAATGGGCAACCAGCTTCTTCGCCCTCAGCACCCTCATTTTTGAAATATAAATCTTTGTAATAAACTGCTATAAGCTTCATATAAGCTCGTTTTATGTTACACTTTACAGCGTGTGCGTTACTTTTAACTGTCGTTTGTAACGACATATCTACCGTCAATGCATGGGATCCAGCTAATTTCACATTCAATCCAGGAGAAAACTACGAATTGGTCTGGGAAGATGCTTTTGAAAATGTCGGACCTGTTCAAGCGATGATTAATGGAAAACCAGCATATGCACCTAATCCTCGAAATTGGGCTCATAAAATCGGTCCAAATATCGATGGTGGTATTCAGAATTACACAGACTCAATCTACAATGCGTATGTGCAAGACGGTCAATTGAGAATTGTTGCATTGAAAGATGATTTGACATCTGCAATGTTACGTGGAGAATATCTGCAAGAATTCAAATTCGGTGTCTTTGCTGCGAAATTACGAGCACCTTACGGACAAGGCATGTGGCCAGCTTGGTGGTTGGTCGGCGATTCGAATAATACAAAGATCTGGTGGCCAACTTCGGGCGAAATCGATATTTTAGAAATGATCGGAGGTAATAAACGTGCCAATTTAACGGATCAAGTCGCACATGCGACTATTCATTGGAACAATGCATCGAATACGATGAATCCTCTGCATCATAAATCAATGGGTACAGTATTATCGACACCTGATGGATCGATGTTACATAATAATAGTTTAGTCTATTGGGCTGAATGGACGCCAAGTAGTATAACAATTGGATTCAATGAATTTGCATACTTTCATTTTAATACAACTAATATTCCGGATTCAATCAATCCTGTATCGGCTTTTGATGGCACATGGGCGTACTATATGGTTCTTAATGTTGCTGTTGGTGGATCTTGGGCTGGTCCACCGGATAATACAACTGTTTGGCCTCAAGAAATGGTTGTGGATTGGGCGCGAGTCTATCAACAGAAAAAAGACACTCGTATTTTTTAGCTTTTTTTCTGTCATGAGGTTATACGAGAAAGAAAAGTAATTAAAAAAATATACCCATGTTCGAATATCATTTAATCGTATATTTAGTTTCTTATTTTCACTTTAAACGATATTTCCCACGTGTTCGCTTGGAATCCATCAAATTTCACATTCAATCCTCGAAATTGGACATATAGAATAGGTCCGAACTTCCCACCTACAGCCAAATAATGTTTTTTTTTGTTTCTTTGCTTGCTTTCGACGCATTTATCTTACATGTTATCTTTTATAACAATAAATATCATCATTTTCATTTACACGCGTGTTCGAAAGTGAGATGTCGTTTACAATAGTACTCATTCTAGTTCTTATTTGCATTGCAAATGTATCAAGTGACGGATTTTGTCCAAATAGTTCGTATATTGAATTAATCTGCTATTCACATACATAAACTGCATCAAACTCGACTTTTCAGGTGTTTCTTGTTCAGAACACGAAGGTACATCTCAATGGTGTTGTCCAAGTAAGAAAGAGAATATTCTTGCAATTATCAAATTCTTCTATAAAAATTATCATTTTAGTTGATTCATATTGTGGACCAAATAAAGGATCATGTTACTCAAATAAACAAACGGATCAGGTTTTAGTTATTGGTGGTTCAGTTCTCGGTGTAATTATATTTCTTGTTATTATATTGATCACTTATTGTGTTCGAAAATCAATTGTTGAAGAAAGAGAAGCTAGAAGAACAGACAACGGTTGTGAACTACAAGTAACACAACATCGAGATTTATCATCGACATCATTTTCGAATCCACTTGCTAATAATCAACCGAATATATCTGAATTCGAAAAAGGAATGAATGTGCTGAAAAATACCGATGAACTTCTTCAACGTACTAGACAAACAACAGAAGCGTAATCTTTAGTAGTAAAATAGTTAATGAATCATCTATATGCTTACATGTTTTGAAATAAAAAATCAGATTTTAACATGTTGAATTTATAGGTTCTTTTTTTTTGTTTTAGAATATTCATATTCTCATGTTACATTTGTCGATTTTTTCATTATTTTTCGTCGCCGTTTTTCACGATGTTTATTGTGTTAACGGTTGGAATCCATCGAATTTTACATTTACGCCAGGACCAGATTATGAATTAGTTTGGTCAGATGAATTTGAAAATGTTGGTCCATCAAAAGCCGTCATCGATGGTCAACCTGCTTATTCACCAAATCCAAATAATTGGGCACATATTATCGGTGTACATCATGATGATGGTTTAGAGAACTACACTGATTCAATCTACAATTCATACGTTCAAAATGGACAACTAACAATCGTAGCTATGGAAGAAGGATATCAATCAGCGATGTTAACAAGTGCTGATCTTCAAGAATTTACATTCGGTGTATTTGCAGCTAAGATTCTTATGCCGTATAGTAAAGGCATTTGGCCTGCATGGTGGATGTACGGACACGATCATAAGACTGGTCTTAATTGGCCTACAGTTGGTGAAATTGATATTGTCGAAATGTGGGGAGGACAACATCAACCACATTACACTGATCAATTTGCACATGCAACAGTTCACTGGAATAATCAATCGAATACAATGAATCCTTGTTACAATAAATACATAAGTCAATTATGGCAAACGCCAGACAATTCTTCACTTCATAATAATAGTTTAGTTTACTGGACTGAATGGACTCCGATTAATATTAGCATTGGTGTTAATGAATTTACTTATTTTCAATTGAATACAACTGATATGCCTGATTCTATAAATCCAGTGATAGCATTCAATGGAACATGGCCATTTCGTTTATTGTTAGATATTGCAATTAATCCGTATCTTCCCGGTCCACCTGATAATACTACTGTTTGGCCACAACGAATGATTGTCGATTGGGTACGAGTATACCAGAAGAAAAAAACAGTTCTTTTCTAATATTTTTAAATAAAAACTTTATTTTTATAAAAGAAACAGTACATTTTTAATATGGTACTGGTCTGTTCAATCTTGCCCATTCTTTTTCTGCCTCGGGATTTTTCAGTGGTGGAATGAGTCCATTTTCTCGCCACATATCCGATGGTACTTCTTCGACATGTATCTCCCAATCGTAACCTCGATCTTTGATAAATGGTGCATATGCTTCTTCATATTTGTCGATAAATTTTTGTTTGAGCTCATCATTAGGCAGTTGACGAGCTAGATGTTGAGCAATAATTCGAACGAAATTATTTCGTGGTACACCACCGACATAAAATGATTCACTTTCGATTGGAATAAATAAAACAACAACATAAAAAGCAGGTAGTCCAGCTTTTGTATATATTGCTGTTATACGTTCCGATATTTGTTGTTTATCTTCGGATGAAAAAAGTGATGGTGGATGAAATATTCGATGTAAAGGCATTTTGATTTCAACATATATAATAAGCACGTATATTTATACTTTCGTCATCGCTTCGTCATGATTATAAAGCATACATACCCATATGAATCAGAAAAAAAAGTGCTTAGTCATCACTATTACAAATAGTTGTTGGAAGATGAATTTGATTGATATTAGAAAAATTTTTTTTCAATTTTTGCCAATATTTTTTTATTAGAATATATTTAATCTGTCGACGATATCGTGATGATGCGAAACAAAATAGATAAAAACTTATTGAATAATGAAAATTGAGAAGTGATTGGTCGACAATCAAATCGTAAGTATCCATTCGATAGATAATCATCAGCGTGATAAAACTCAAAAAGAAAATCGTACATATGAGAATGAATCTTGCCAATTGTCGTTCAATTCGTTTTTGTCGAATAAATCGATGTATTTTTCGCCAAGAGAGAATAGAAAATACACTCGAAATTGTCATTGGTAAAACGCCGACAAGAATCGGATAGAAAAAATAGACGTAATATTTGTGTATAAAGAAATCATCAATTGTACAGTGAAATAACAATTTTGATTTTGAATAGAAAAATATTCCAAAATAAATCGAATGGCCAAAAGAAAAGCATGTCAATACAATCATCCAACAGTACGAATACATTCGTCGTACGAATATCAAAGAACTTGTACTCAAACAAATCGATGTGATCGAGAGGAGAAATATGGTTTGTTCTATGATTGACTGAACTTTACACCAAAGTGATGAATATTGTGCGAAATCTAATCGAAAGATAACTGTTAATAAATAATGTATTGAATTAAATAATAAACCGTGCATATTAACAATCGATTCGATGGTTAAATAAAAAATGCATAGATGATTTCGAAAGATTTTCAATTGAGTATAGACAAGAATATTCAAACAATGTCCAAGAATTCTGAAGGCAAATGTTAGAATATATATTGAATATGTATAATCATTGAGTATAGACATTAATCGTAGGCAAGTGTCGGTTCTCATTTGTGTTTTCTCGTTGTGTGTCTCAAGCGATTTAAGGAGTGTCTCATTAGAAGAAATCTTCTTCCTGCTTTTGATCATGTCGACCCGCGTGTCCAATTTTAAAAAACGCAAAGTACAAAATGGCGCCTGTTTTAGTTTAAATTAAAAAAATATGGACATTCAATATGTCTACACACGAAAACGAAATGAATTACATCATCCGAGAATATTTACCGATCGATCAGCGGAAATACTCGCTGAAATCGAACCAAACCCAGAGCTTTTACAAGAATTTATCTATCGAAATCCGGTGGATACCGGCATTCAAAATGCAATTCAATTGTCTGAACATGAGGTGAATACAAATCGATATGAAAGCGAATCGAAAGGTTTGGATCATACGGAAGGCGGTTGGCCGAAGGATGTCAATATTCACGAACAAGATCAAGTATCTCGTTATAGAAAAAAAATCGAAAAAGATGAAAATTATCTCCAATCATTATCAAAACTCATTCATGTAGGATTTGTTTTTCTTTTTTCTATTTGATAGAAAACTGGTTCTCGAAGGATTTAGAAAGAAATATCAAACAAAATAATGCAATTGATATTCATCAGAATTATTTTCAAACAAAAAATATCGAACATTTCGATGAAACATTTCATTTGAAAACGATTAATCTGTATGATTTCTTTCGAAATCGAACTTCGATTGTCAATCATATCGCTTGGCAATCAGACGGACAACGTAAAATCGCAGTTTCCTATGCAAATTCTGATTCACTCGTTTGGGATATTGGTAGAAGATAAAACTTTCAAACATAAATTCTCTCTATTTTCAATCAATAGAAAATCCTAATCAACCAGAAACGATTCTCAAATCGAATTCATCTTTAAACACAATGGAATTCAATCCAAAAGATATCAATCAGATTCTAGGCGGTTGTGCTAACGGACAAGTTTGTAGGAGCAAACAATTATTTATGCGAAAATACAAAAAAAAAACAAACAATGAATTCATTCAGGTTTATTCGATGTGAGAAAAGACCGACGACCAATTGAACAATCTCGAATCGAGAATAGTCATCGAGAGTCTGTTCGAAATGCACGTTGGTTGCAATCGAAGAGTGGCACTGAATTTTTCTCAGCGTCGACCGACGGCAAAATCTTCTGGTGGGATACGAAAAAACTAAGTGAACCCATCGAAAAATTTGTTTTCGATTTGGAGAAAAAAGAACGAGTTCAATATGCAATCGGAATAACTAAACTTGAATACGATATTTCAATTGTACGGTTGTCAAAAAACAATGTTTTTGTTTCGAAATTGTTCTCGATTATTTAGCCAACGAAATTTATGGTTGGAACGGAAACCGGTCGAATTGTTCAATGTACTCGAAAGACAAAGAATGAAACCGAACGAATCAATGTCATCTATCCCGGTCATCATGGGCCGATTCATGCTTTGCAACGACATCCGTTTTTTAACAAATTATTTCTCTCGATCGATCAATGGACATTGAAGATTTGGTCCGAAGAAATTCGAGATAATTTCATATTTTCTACTAAGTCCGTTCGATAAACTCGACCTACGTACCACACTAAAATTCCTCTTTTGCAGACAAGGAAAATTTTCTTTGACTGATGCACAGTGGTGTCCAGGACGACCAGCTGTTTTCATTTGCTCGACAGACAAAGGTAAAACAAATCATTTCAACAGCACGTTCGCATTTTCTCTCTCTCTCTCTCTTTCGAGGTTGCATTCATATTTGGGATCTTTTATTCAAACAGGACGAACCAACATTAACCATCAAAGTAAAATCTTTTTTTGAAACAAACAGAAAAAGTCTTTTCCGCAATTATAGTTAAGCGAAGAGCCAATAACTTGTTTATCTTTTCATGAACAAGGTCGTTATCTCGCTTGTGGTACATCGAATGGAAATGTCATTCTAACTGAACTATCCGATAGTCTTTGTCTTCTCGATCAAAATGAAAAACAACTCGTTGCTTCAGTGAAATTCAATCTCAATTGATACTTTCGAATCAATATCATTTCTATACTTTGTAGTTGTTCGATCGAGAAACACGTCGAACGCATTTATTAGACATACGTTCGCGTTTAAAAACTGATAAACAACTTCGAAAACTTTCGATTCCTTCCGACGAACAATTCGAACAATACACCGAGGAATTCTGGTCGATAATCAACAAAGAAAAGAATAACTAGTCGTTTATTTTCTTGACGTTTTAAATAAACGTTTAATAAAAACTGTTTGCAATGAAAAGCAAACAAGTATAATGAACAAATGTGTCAATGCCCAAGAATTAATCCATGAATATGTTTGTTTGAGAACGAAGAAATCTCGTTGATTCAATAGGCCAACTTCCATTTGCATTTCACGAATGTTTATTAAATCTTGACCGATTGTATTCAACGAATTCTTTTAACAATCAATACTGATTTAAGTTGAGAGATATGCAAATCTTACTTGAGAATTAACTGATGAATTATCGAATTCTTCGATAGTTTTTAATTTAGCCAGGATTCTATCGACATGATAAACATGAAAATAAACAGATATATATTTCACATAGGTGAACATTTCGGAATTATCCAAACAAATATCAATTAAAACTAGAAATGATTACGTCAGAAAAAGAATAAATATTCAATGGAATTTCGATACCTGTTTCATTAGCAGATAGTTCTAAATGGCCACGATCTGCCGATTGTGAAGTCTTGAGCATAATTCCAGTCATAGAATTTCGAAAGAAAACAGTAATTGTATCTTCATGTGTGTGACGATTCATAATTTCGTACATGAAATAAATACTCGAGCTATTTTCGACTAATTGATGATAGCATTCGACAACGCCTGGATTCAACCAGAATTTAAAACGAATTTCTTGACGAGAAAACAAAAAAAATGAAATTAATTGTAAAAGAAATCTTTATTCTACCTTTAATATGTTCATATTCAGCAACAGTAAATGAAATAAAAAAACTAGCAAAGAAAAAAAATGAAATCATTTTCGTTTTATTCGATTCGATATCAAAATGAAAAATCGTAAAAGTATTATGGTATCATATTTACGTATATTTAGTTAAGGATTTTCATCGGATGCGTTCTTTTCGATTTCATATCGCGAATTTAGTGCTGAAAATGTTCTTAATTTTTTTAGGAATTAGAGTTGAAAGAATAAGACAAGTACTCAGACATGATAATTTTATATTCAAATTATGAACAAAATAAAAACGTTCACGGAAATTAAATATTTTCTTTCGTGAAAATTTCTTTTATATCAATACTTAGCTGTCAATTCAAAATAACAAAGGTTAGATGAATTGCTGTCGAATGATGATTGATTAATTATTTCTATCATCTTTTTTAAACTGAAATTCTAAAAAAATTATATTAACAAATATTTGCCATTGTACGTCCTCTGCAAATATTATTATTAATTACATCAATTTAATTAGTAATGTAATAACTGTTCTTATTCGTATACTTAACTGAAAGTACTCTCACTATCTCTATAGTTTTTCTTGAAAACCAACACATTCGAGTACTCATAAATTATGTTTAACAGATGTTTTCATTCATTCTTATTCAAATCGAGAATGACATGCATTGGAAGGTATATATCTCTCATTAAAAAATCGTTTTTGCTTGAAAAGATAATTGAATTTCGTAGATATTTGAGCTCAACAATAATTATATATTTTGCCTTGGTATATATCGCCTTCTACTTACTATCAATGCAACTGAGGATTAATTTTGATTAAGAGAAAATCTCTGAAATAATACGCCTCTATATAAACGCGATGCAAAGTAGTTTGCCGGATTCAAAAGAAATGTCGAGCATCTCAGTCACAATACAGAATATAATCAATGGATTTAGCTGCATAGTTTATATTAATTATGCCATTTGTTCAATTGGTTTTTAAATAAAAGTTTTTCATTCTTTTGATGATTTTCTTTTCTAAGAACATATTGAACATTCATCAAATCAATCTTCGTAAATAGATTAATCTTTTGCAAAGAGAAAAGAAATTCTCGAAGAACAAATTCGATTGAAAACTATCCGAAGAAAAATGAAAATCAATTTGTTTTCATAGATGATCTTTTGTTGTAACTTAATCAATCTCAAATTTTCTCTTCTAAAACATATCTACATAAGATATTTCTAACAAAAAGACAAATATTTTTCAATGGTGATCATCAAAACTTTATCAAAATGTCATCAGATGAATTATTTGATTTCATATATATGAAAAGAATAGTAATCAAGTTTTTTTTTATCAAATTCTACGTAGGATATTTTCATACCATATTCGAGTATTTGCTCACCATATTCGTTTGAGTGCTGGTTCCAAGTGAGCTTGTGGTGGTTCCAAGTAGAACTCGACGAGCTCTATCCAACGCACTATTTACTTC